>Ga0181348_1000374_pt1 | contig 19030 bp, 24 predicted proteins | sample Su13VDMM110DN_FD_130092 | JGI IMG/M metagenome (GOLD analysis project Ga0181348, IMG submission 130092) | Freshwater viral communities from Lake Michigan, USA - Su13.VD.MM110.D.N | ecosystem: Environmental > Aquatic > Freshwater > Lake | place: USA: Michigan | collected 2013-07-16
TAGAAAGAAAGAGGAGAATTATTCAAAACTAATTAAAAAATTTGAATTACTGGATAAAAAACTTATAACATTACAAGACAATTATGGTATTGGTACATTATGTTTCTTTGGTAATATTCAGTTTATTAGAGACACGTTTTCTATGAATGAAATTTGGAGATGTGAAAGTGCTGTAGAAAGAGCATGGCTTGGTTCTATTAGAGACAAAGAATTAACTGAACAACTTCATGGTTATTCAACTTATGATGAAATGTTGGAACTACCGCCAAACTCAGTACATCATTTCGCTTCTATGGATGGAAATACATTACATGACTACAATTATTGATATTAAACCTGGAACTTTTGGTGGTGCTTTACGCAATGGTGATATGATTGGTGTTGCTAATGTTGTTGAGTATCTAAGAAAGACTAGAAAAGATCCAACAATTAAATTTAACATAATACAAGAATGGCCAGGAATAAGTTCTGAAAAGCATTGCCAAGATTTCTACCAATTCTTATTAAACGCAACAGACTATTTCACAATTCTTCCTGGCCAAGAAACTTTGCCTTGGCGTAGAGTTAATTTGTGGGACTTTAGAGATATCTCTGGTGATTTGGTTAAGATACCAAACAAAGTGGAAATGAAAAAGAAGATTGTGGTATTTCCATTATTTGATGCTCCATACAATACATATCGAAATTGGCCAAATATTCTATTTGAGGACATACTTGACAAATACAGTACCAACGAATATGATGATTATGAAAAAATTATCTGTCTGAAAGATAGACATGGTAGACCAGATTATAAAAAGTGGAAATATTCCCACGATTTCATGGACAATATTCACCACATCCAAGAGGCAGAAATCTTTGTTGGTGGTGATACTGGTACTAGCCACTTTGCATGGGCTCTTGACAGGGGACCAGCAGAACTGTTATACTACAACTCTAGTCGTGGACTTGTTCACACTTTACCGTTTTATCTAATTCAGGGTAAAGGTAAATTAAATACATATTGGTTAGATTTTGAGAGCACACAATGGCAATAGGAATTACTTGCATTGATACATTACACTATAAACCCACCATTGATGCTCTAAAAAGAACAATACAAACTCTAGGAGATAAAATCACTAGAGTTTATTGGTTTTCGGATATTGATTTTCCTGAAGACATTGGTGTACCAGTCACATGGATAGTCATACCTAAAATACAAATATATAATGATGATTATAGTCATGTTACTTTAAAATTGTGTCCTGAAGTTTGTACGGAAGAATATAATCTAATCATACACGGAGATGGATTTGCAGTTAATGCTGATGCTTGGACTGATGAGTTTTTGAATTATGATTATATTGGTGCTCGTTGGGGTGACGGCTTAGTTGGTAACGGTGGTTTCTGTTTACGTTCACGTAAACTTTATGATGTGTTTCTAAATCTGAAGATGAAAAATCTTAGTTCAGATTATATGGAGTATATGAACGACATATCTGCTTATGTTATCGATGGTGAAGGTAAGAAGTGGATTCCAGAAGACAATATTATTTGTAAGATACATAGATATACATTAGAAAGTATCTATGGTATTAAGTTTGCTCCACCAGAATTGGCAGACAGATTTAGTATAGAACACAATTATAGTTCACCTTGGTTGGGTAAGAGTTTAGGGTTTCACGGCAAACATGATATTGCCGAATATTATGGAGTTAAATTATGAGTAAGAATGTTTTGATTACAGGTGGTGCTGGCTTTATTGCGCATCATGTGATTGATAAGGTGCTTAAAGAAACAGATTGGAAGATTATTTGTTTAGATAGATTGGATATTTCAGGTAATTTAAATCGATTGCACGATATGTTACAAGACCATGACTCAAAGGTTGTGTCTAGTAGATTACGTATTGTGTTCCATGATTTGAAAGCGGAACTAAATGAAATGATTATCAAAGACATTGGTCCTGTTGATATCATCTTACACTTAGCAGCCGGCAGTCACGTAGACCGTAGTATTGAATTCCCAATGGAGTTCGTACAAGATAATACAGTTGGCACAGTTAATATGCTTGACTATGCTCGTAAACATCTTCCTAATCTGGAACGATTCGTATATTTCTCCACAGATGAAATCTTTGGTGTGGCACCTCCTGGTGTTTCATACAAAGAATATGACCGATACAACTCTACAAATCCATACTCAGCATCCAAGGCTGCAGCAGAAGAATTTTGTGTTGCTTATGAAAACACCTATAAGATGCCAATTGTTGTAACACATACAATGAATGTATTTGGTGAACGTCAACATCCAGAGAAGTTTATTCCTATGTGTATTCAACGAGCCAGAGATGGTGAAAAGATATTCATTCATGCTGACCCAACCAGAACACACGCAGGTACTCGTATGTATATTCATGCAAAAGATGTGTCAGAAGGCCTAATGTTTATTCTAGGACTTAAAGATTATAAACACACAGGTGATTATGGTCACGCTCATTGTCCTAAATTCAATCTTGTTGGTACCGAAGAAATAGATAATCTAACATTAGCACATATGATTGCTGATGCACAAGGTAAAGAACTTGTTTATGAAATGGTTGACTTTCACGGCAGTAGACCTGGACATGATTTACGATATGCCTTAGATGGCGGTTTGTTAAAGTCACTTGGCTGGGAACCTAAGATTAAACTGAGTGAACGTATTAAAGAGATGACATTATGGACATTAGAAAATAAAAGGTGGTTGAAATGATTAAATCAGTAGGTAAATATACTTATGGAACCGACACTTACACAACAACGGTAAGAGAATTTATCTCTTATGCTGACCCAACAAGACCTTCTGTCAACATTGGTGCTTTTACTGGAATAGGATTAGGATGTAGATTTTTTCCATCCGAAGGTGTTGCACATAATCCTAAAGCTTGTACGAATTATGCATTTGGCAATTTAGGTCCAAGAAACGAAATATTCAACAACATTGCAATTCTACCAAAAGTTCAAACTAAAGGAGATATCAATATTGGTTCCGATGTTTGGTTTGGAGAATCTGTTACTGTCATGTCTGGTGTTACTGTTGGCCATGGTGCTGTTGTCGCAACAAACTCTCATGTATTTAAAGACATTGAACCTTATGCAATATATGGTGGAAATCCAGCAAAATTAATAAAATTCCGTTTCGATAAAGAAATTATTGATGCTCTTTTAGAAATGAAGTGGTGGGAATTACCAGATGAGATGATTAATAAAATTCTACCATTGTTACAACAAGAACCTACGATGGAAATTATTAATCAAATAAATCAAATCATCAAAGGCGGAAACTAATGGCTTCATTAGGCATATATCATTGGAATAAAGATAATAAATCCGGACTAGACGCCTCGATTGCCTCTTTCCGTAAGTATCATCCAAATGCACCATATTTTGTTGCTTGTGATGCTGCTGGTGGTTCACACTATGATGTATGTAGAAAATATAATGTAAACTATCTTCACGCTGACTTTGATTTAGGTTATCCTTCACCTCATTGGGGCTTCGATAAAATACGTGTATTTAATTTTGTTAAACGAATGATGATGGCTGCTATTTGTATGAATACAACACATTTTATTATTTCTGAAGATGATGTGATTTGTTTGAATGAGATACAATTTGATGAGACTTGGGAAGTTGCTTCATATGATATTACTGTTGGAAATTATATCAATCAAGATATATTAGACACCTGTGAGAGAATCTCTGGTGTTAAACCTGACAGAAAACAATATGGTGTTGGTGCAGGAACAATTATGAAAACGTCAACATTCATTCAAAATTTTTATAGATTTGTTGAATTTCTGGATAAAGATTTTGATAGACTACACCAAAACCAATCACAACTAGGATGGAATGATTGTTTTCTACAAGTTTACTTCTTCCTGTGTGGTGTTAAATATAGTGTTAATCCAAGATTACACAATATTTTTCCAGAAAATCCAAATCTGGATTTGAATGAGATGAAGAATCATTATGATATGGTTCACAACTATAAGAATTTTTATGAAGGTAGATAATGGACTTAACTGAAATTAAAAGATGTTTGGCTTGTGACTCGGATCAATTAGTTCCGGTACTTGATTTAAATGACCAGCCGTTGGCTAATTCCTACAAAAAGAATAAAGATGACCACGAAGATTCATACCCATTAAAAATTCACAGGTGTGAAAATTGTTATCATGTACAGTTGACTCACGCTGTTAATCCGGATCTAATCTATAAGAACTACCTGTATGTAAGTGGAACTACCAGTACCTATGTTGAATATATGGATTGGTTTGCCGATTTCTGCCTTGAAAAGTATGGTAGAATTACACCATTCACAGTATTAGATATTGGTTGTAATGACGGTTCACAGTTGAATAAATTTAAAGCCCTTGGTATTAAAACATATGGTGTTGACCCAGCTGAGAATTTGCATAGCCTATCTTCTGCTAACCATGAAGTTGTGTGTGGATATTTTGATGAGACTTATTCAAATAAAGCCGATATCATTGTTTGTCAAAATGCTTTTGCTCACAATCCTAATCCAGTTGAGTTTTTAAAGAACTGTAAAAGGAATTTAGAACATTCAGGATTAATCTTTATTCAAACATCTCAAGCGGATATGATTCTGAATAATGAATTTGATACAATTTACCACGAACACATTTCATTCTACAATATTCATTCGATGAAGTTATTGTGTAGAAGAGCAGGGTTGAACCTGATTGATGTGGTGAAAACACCCATTCATGGTATAAGTTATATATTTATTATTAGTGCAGATAAAACTGCCGAAGCTACTGTTAATAATCTAATTGATATGGAAGCAGTTGCTGGTTTATACAAGACAAAGACTTATTGGGAATATGAAAGTAAATGTTTGAACATGGTTAGTTCGTTCAGCACGTTTGTTGACTATTGTAGAGACCAAGGATACAAAATTATTGGTTATGGTGCACCAGCCAAAGGTAACACATTGTTGAATTTCTCAAAAGTAAAAATGGATATGATTATTGATGATAATCCATTGAAACAAGGTCTGTATACTCCAGGTTCTTCTATTGGTATAGTTGGTTCAGATGTATTGAAATCTTTCACAGAAGATGATAAACTAATGTTTGTACCTTTGGCATGGAACTTCTTTGATGAGATACGTAAACGTATTCTGGCACAAAGAAACAATCCAAATGATAAATTTTTAAACTTGAAAGAATTGTAAGATGGAATATAGTGATATGATTCAGGCTCTATCGAAGAATAGGCCTTCTTATGCAAAGAACTATGATAACTATGAAGAAGGACAATTTGTTCAATATTCAGGTCAATTATGGGACGAAAATGAAATGTATGCTGCTATGGATACACTACTGAATGGTAAGTGGATTACATCTGGTGAAAAAGTAGCACAGTTTCAAATGAAGTTCAGTAAAAAGTTCCAAGTGAAGAATTCTCACATGGTCAATTCAGGTAGTTCTGCTAACTTGGTGATGATTACTGCATTGAAACATTATCTAAAATGGCAAACCGGCGATGAGATTATTGTGTCACCTGTGGGATTTCCAACAACGATTGCACCAATTGAACAGAACGGTTTGAAGGCAGTCTTTATTGATATTGAATTAGACACACTCAACTTTGACCTCACCAAGATTGAAGAAAAGATTACACCACGTACCAAAGGTATCTTTGTTTCTCCAGTTCTAGGTAATCCACCTGATATGGATGTATTGCGTGACATTTGTACCAAGCATGGTATTCTTCTGATAGGTGATAACTGTGATTCATTAGGTTCTAACTATGATGGTAAGATGTTAACAGACTATTACTACTGTTGGTCTACATCATTCTATCCCGCACACCATATCTCTACAGGTGAAGGTGGAATGATTTGTACTAATGATGATGGTCTGATTAATATCATGCGTTCCGTGTCGTGGTGGGGTCGTGACTGTTATTGTATTGGTTCTAACAATCTGTTGGAATGTGGTACTTGTGGTAATCGATTTGATACCTGGTTGAATAACTATGATGGTGTTGTTGACCATAAATATGTATTCTCTACAATGGGATATAACCTGAAACCACTAGACCTACAGGGTGCTATTGGTATTGAACAGTTGAAAAAGTTTGAATATATTGATGAGAAACGCCGTGAATATAAAAACAAAGTTCAGAAGTTTATTGAAGATAATGTTAAAGAGGTGAGAGTGATTAATTCTCTACCTAAAGGCGACCCATCTTGGTTCGGTATTCCAATCTATTGTGAATCACAAGAAGTAAAAGAAAAGTTAGTTGCTCACTTTGAAGCTAATAAAATTCAAACTCGTAATTACTTTAGTGGCAACATCTTAATACATCCTGGTTATGAACACTTAGATAACTATAAAAACTATCCTAATTCCAATCTAGCACTGAGTAATGTATTTTTTGTTGGTTGTTCTCCTTTGTGGAACGATAAGATTCTAAATTACATTGAAAAGGTGTGTAAGAAATGGAAAAGTTAATTAACGTATTAGGCGGTGGCGGTTTCGTTGGTGGTCGATATTGTGAACTGACTGAAAATATCATAGAGAATACCAGAAGTGACTATACCACAAAAACAAGTAATGTGTTATATTTTATCTCTACTGTGGACAACTATAATGTTCACACCGACCCATTTATAGATATCGAAACTAACCTAACAACTTTGGTAAAGACTTTAGATACTTGTAGAGAAGGCGACACTTTCAATTTTATAAGTTCTTGGTTTGTCTATGGCGATGTGGAGTTACCTGCCAAAGAAGATTCATATTGTGATCCAAAAGGATTCTATTCAATTACCAAAAGAGCTGCCGAACAATTATTGATTTCGTATTGTGAAACATTTAATGTAAAGTGGAGAATCTTACGCTTAGGTAATGTTCTCGGTAAAGGTGATATGAAGGTATCTAAGAAAAAGAATGCCTTGCAATATCTGATTAATGAGATTAAAGAAAACCATGATATTAACCTATATGACGGTGGAGACTTATATCGTGATTATATCCATGTAGATGATGTAGTACAGGCCATCAATCTAGTGATAGAAAAAGGACCTGTCGGTGAAATCTATAACATAGGTAACGGCGAGAAAGTATATCTCAGAAATTCTTTAGAATATGTGAGAACTCGTCTTAATTCTACCTCCAAGTTCAACAGTATTGACATTGTTGACTTTCATAGAAAAGTCCAAACCAAAAATATGGTTCTGGACATATCTAAAATCCAGCAGTTGGGGTATGTACCTAAGTACAATACAGAACAAATGTTGGACAGCTTACTTTAAAAGCCAACAATTTCGTCACTATGTATCTAACCGAATCTTTGTAAGGTTTGATTACGATAGGTTAAATGTTGTATAAATAAGTAACCGGCAACCAAAGTGTGTTGCAGTCTAAGGGAAAAATTAATGCAATCGTTTTCAACATTCTTAAAAGAAGAATCCGGCGAAGGTTCGGAACTGAAGCACATCCACCATGCGGAAGATAGACCTTTGATGCACGGCCATGCTGGTTTTGAACACGCTCATGCTGCCTTAATGAAGGCGCACGCTAACATGACATCTGGTGCCAAAAGTAGTAATCTAACGATGAAGTATGACGGTTCTCCATCAATCGTATTTGGACACCACCCTAAGAATGGTAAATTCTTTGTTGCTACTAAATCTGCCTTCAATAAGAATCCAAAGATTAACCATACAGATAAAGATATTGATAAGAACCATGGCCATGCACCTGGACTTGCTCATGCTCTAAAACACGCTCTCAAGCATCTACCAAAAGTATCACCAAAAACTGGTGTATATCAAGGTGATTTGATGCACCATGCTGATACAAAGGTATTGAAAGAAGAATATTTGTTTGAAGCAGAAAAAAATAAAGTCTCTTTTACACCAAATACAATAACCTATACTGCTCACGGTAAAGAAGCCGACAAGATTAAAAGGTCTAAGGTCGGTGTAGTGGTTCATAGTAAGTATAGTGCTGACATGAAAAGTGCTTCACCTCATGTTGACCATGGTAATTTCAAAGAGCATCCAGATGTTCATATCCATGGTGCAGAACACGATACTTCTAAAGTAAAACACTCAGCTGCGAATGAAACAGGATTTCAAAAACATATGGCTGCCGCCAAAGAAATCCACGATACCCATGGCCACAAAATGTATGATACCATTCATCCATCACATTCTGGTGAACATGGCCATCTTTCAACTTATATTAATAAAACAGTTAGACACGATGAAGTTCCTTCTGTTAAAGGTTTCAAAGAACACATAAAAGATGTACATGAGAAACAAGCAGCCAAAGTGAAGACCGAAAAGTCTAAATCTGAAAAAACTGGTGAAGGCGCCAAACAAATTAGCCACGTTGAAAAACACAAAGCACATTATGGTAATTTATTGACTATGCATCATCACCTAGCACAAGCTAAGAATCATTTGGTTAATTCATTAGAAACCCATGAGGGTAATTACCAACACCATATCAGCGGTAAGAAATCTAAACCAGAAGGTTTCGTTGTACACCACGATAATCAACCTACTAAGTTGGTTAACCGTCCAGAATTTGCCAAACAAAATCTATTAAAAGTACGTAAATGAAATCCTTTTTAGAAGTTGTACAGGAAGAAAATAGTGATGGTACACATCACGTTTTCACCTATGGTAGGATGAATCCGCCCACGACCGGTCATTTAAAATTAATTGATAAGGTCAAAGAAGTTGCTGCAAAACATAATGCTAGTCATACTGTTATAACTTCACATAGCCAAGATAAGAATAAGAATCCATTATCTGCTGCACAAAAGATTAAACACCTAAAGAGATATTCTCCTGGTACTAATTTTAAGTCATCAGATAAAGAACATCCTTCATTTTTACACCAAGCTGCTAAGTTACACAAACAAGGTGTGACACACCTTCATATGGTTGTTGGTTCCGACCGTGTGAAAGAAATGAAGGATAAGTTACAAAAATTTAATGGTACACACACTGGTGCCTTGTATAATTTTAAAAAGATTCATGTACATTCTGCTGGCCAACGTGATCCTGATGCTGAAGGCACAGAAGGTATGTCTGGTACCAAGATGCGTGCACACGCTAAAAGTAATGATGTTTCTAAATTTAAACATGGTGTTCCAAGTCATGTTTCTGATAAACACGCAAAAGAATTGATGCACGATACTCGCAAGGGTATGGGTATCCATGAATCTTATAGTCACGGATTGTTTAGAGCAATCTTTGTAACTGGTGGTCCAGGTTCTGGTAAAGATATTGTTATCCGTGAAGCTATTGCTGAATCGAAGATTGTAGAATTAAATTTCATTCAAGCACAAGACTATTTGAATGACAAACAGAAGTTGGCGGAGAAGACTGGGGACCTCCGTAGAGAAGGTATTCGTAATCGTGGTCCACTCATTATTAATGGACCGGCAGACGATAGAGATAGAATTGCTTTTATCAAAGAAGAATTGGAAGAACTTGGTTACGACACAATGATGATTTTTGTTGAAACCAATAATGAAACAAGTCAAAAGAGAAACTCATTATTGTCTAAAATGATGACGGAATCAATCAGACATGACAAGTGGATGAAGTCACAAGAAAATACTAAATATTTCAATGAGTCCTTTAAAACATTCATTTATTTTGACAATACTGGTGACCTAGATAGTAAAGAGGAAGATATCCATTCAGTATACGAATCAACAAGTGAATTTTTGGGTTCTGAAACTTTAGGAGAGACAGCCGAAGATTGGTTGAATCGTAGAAGTGGTTCTTTATTTAAGGAAATTAAAAATGTTAAAAGCAATTTTAGGAATATTCAAGAAAACGCCCCAGGTCAACAACTCCAGCGAAAGCTCGGAAAAGTTGATAACGTCAAAGACGGAGACGTTAAGTACAACTCCAGTTACACCTTTAGAGCCTACAGTGAAGACGGTGATGGCCCCAAAGTCCAAGTCCTCCCCGAGCCAAAAGAAGCCAACTTCTCCAAGGACAAGGAAAAAGTAAAGTCTAAAAAGTTCTATAATAGAATGTTTGGTATGAATACTCAAGGTGTCGGTGTTGGACCAACATTCAGTTCACGTTCTGGTTTACCAGCCGGTCTAGGTGACCAGACATACAAAGAGCAAAAAGAGTTTAGGAATTTTAGAAAAGTAATAGAAGCGATTGATGACCCAGGAGCGAATGATATGGGTGTCGGTGGCGTTCTTGGTGGTGGTAGTAATAAAGAACCTCTAGTTACACCCAATGATAATAAAGTAAGAGTTTCGGAAATAACCAAAAAGAAAAAGAAATAAACGGAGAACAATATGTTTGCAAAATCTAAAGTGTCACAATCAATGATTGATGCAGTTAACAAAGTACTAGGTGAACAACCAGTACAACCTGCACAACCTGTTCAACCAGTAGGAGTCAAAGAAGAACTTCTCAATGAAGGTTGGGACGATATGGTTAAAGACGCCAAAGAAAAAATGAAGTCTGGTCCTAAACCATCAGGTGGTGCCGGCAAAAAAGAAGGTTCACGTTATGGTGGTTCCAAACAAAAAGATGAGAAACCAGTCAAAGAAGAACTGAAAGGTAGCCAACACAAGATTGACAAAAACAAAAACAATAAAATTGATGCAGAAGACTTCAAACTCTTACGTAAAGAGGAACTAAAAGGTAGCCAACACAAGATTGATGCTAATAATAATAATAAAATTGATGGACAAGATTTTGCCATTCTCCGTGGTAAGAAGAAGATGAGAGAACATTTAAACGATATGCCTTTTGCCAAGAAATTACTTGAAAAAGAATTGGATGAAGGATTGATGAAGAAAGCATTCAAAGCTTTGACTGGTGGTTCCGATGAAGACCAACGTAAAGACCTACAACGCAAGATGGGTGTTCCACAAACTGGTGAGAAACCAGAAAGTGAAATTAAATATGCTGCAAAGACATTAGTTAAACACGCAAAAGATCCACTTGGCCTGAAGAAAGAAGAAGTAGAACAGATTGATGAATTAAAAAAATCAACTTTGAGTTCTTACGCAAAAAAGGCAACAGATGATGTATCTTATCATTCTTTTTCTGCTGGAACAAGATCCGCAAAAGATCCAGAAAGATTGAAAGATGATGAAAAAGCAATGAAACGCCAATCAGGTGTTAATAAAGCTATTGACCGTTTAGCTAAAGAAGAAGTAGAACAAATTGATGAATTGTCAAAATCAACATTAAGCTCTTATTTGGATAAGAAGAAATCTGAATACATGAAAGGCAAAACTCCGTCTGGTTCAAAAGAAAATGCCAAAGACATTCAGAACATGGGTAAAGCTCATGACAAAATGAGAAAAGAAGAAGCTGATATTACTACTGACGGTTTGGCCGGTCGTAAAGATGGTGGTGCAGAAAACACTTTCAATCTTTTTAAGAAGAAATTGCAAGGTGATGTTGCACCTAATCCAAAAGAAGATGATAAGCCAGAAGAAACTGCTGCCAGAAAATCAAAAATCCCGCATCCGCCCAACACACAATCACCACAGGAAGTGGACAATCTAGACAAGAAATATGGTAATCCAAATACTTTTAAAGAAGAAAAGGAAGAACCACCTTTTGATAAACCCTACACAAAAACTAAGAATTTCCCTGTAACTGATAAGTCTGGCGCTATACACACTCCTATGTCACGGGCTAGAGACCTTGCTCAGCGTGCATTGAAAAAAGTAAAAGACAAAACCAAAATTAAAAACTAAGTGGTGCACAATGGATAACACGGCCAAAAAATTAAAATCTATAATTAAAAATCCAGATGGTGGAAAACCATCATTTGGTTCCAATCCTATGGATCCTTGGTCAGCAAAAGCCAATATATCCGAAGCTTCTTTGGATGATTATTTGTCATCCAGAGGTATCAATCCTAAATTTGTTTCTAAAGACACTAAGATTTCACACGCCAAGTCTAGTCATTTTATCAAATGGAAAAATGACCGCAAGATGGTAGGTGAAAGTTCGGAGTCTGACTTGTTGGCCAGATATCTCAACTCTAGAGGTATCAATCCAAAGTTTGTTACCACAGATGTTAAAATATCACATTCAAAGTCTGATGAATTCCAGAAGTGGAAAAATGACCACTTAAATGAGGCTGTGGATAAAAGAGATACAGTAGTTTTAGATATTCCTTTGTTGATTCGTATACTTGAGTTGGCCAGAGAAGATATCAAGTCAGACGTTGACTTACACCGTGTAGTTGAAAGATTAATACAAATTCGTAAAAAAGGTGTATTAACAATGGCAGACTATAAAATGATTACCAATATTTCTAATATTAAACGAAGACATTTTAGAGAAAACCATATCGCTATCGCCATGGGTAATATGTTGGATGATGAAGGTAGCATGGTATTAAACCAAATAGAAGAATTGGAACGTGGTTGTGCCATGATCCGTGATTATATTGGCAAAGACTATGAGAAACAGTTACCAGCATGGGTACAATCTAAAGTCACATTGGCCACAGATTATATGTCTACTGTTGGCAATTATTTGTCCAGTAAGAGTGAAAAAGTTAAAGAAGAAGTAGAACCGATTGACGAAATATCAAAAGAACTAACACATTCTTATTTGAAGAAAAGATATGCTCAGACTGGTGCAACTCGCCAAGATAAACCAAAAGGTATGTCAAGAACAACTCACGATAAACAACTAATGGGTTTGAATCGTGCTACAAGAAGATTGACAACAACTTTAGAATTACCTAAAGGTACGGATCCATCACAAGGTGGAAAGTATACTGCCGATTCTGTTGAGATTGATGGTACACCAATACAAGAAGGTTCTGCTGCTCTCCGTTTAGCACAAGCACTCCGTAAAGAACGTGAAGCCAGAGAACTTAAAGACAAGTCCCGTGAAGCCGCAGAGAAAAATGAAAAGGCCAAACAACCCGTTCAACAACAAGAGAATACTATGGATTCTTTGGCTGCTACTCAAGCACCAAATGATGGTGCCAATACACCAGATGATGTGGCACCAAAAGATAAGAATAAGAAATTAATTCAGATGTCAAAATCTGCTAGAATTATCAGGTCTATCTATAAAAGAAAAGGCATGAAAGAAGAAACATACGATTTTGAAAAGGATGATAAGTCTTCCGAATCAAAACCATATGGTAAGAAACCCTCATTTAATGCTACTGACAAATACAAAAATGCTGGTGAAAATAAACCAGAAGCCAAAGCAGTAATGAAGGGTGGTACTACTTTGACAGGTCAACCTAGAGATATGGTGGAAATTGATCCATCAATGAAAAATCGTCCGGATCGACCAGATACCTTCGATAAAGGTAATCCGAAAAAATCACCAGTTTAAATATAGATAAATACACCATAACCCAAGGTTAAAAGGAGAAATAAGATGCCAATATGGGGAAATACAGACGCTAATACAGCGAAACCACGATTTTCAGAACTACGTCAAGTTCGGTTGTCAGCGACTGCAACAGCTGCTAACACTGGAGCTCTTGCGGGAGCTGCTTCAGGAAACACAGTAATTACTGTAGCAAATGGTACAGGTACTATTGTTATAGGACAATTTGTTTATGGAGGAAATGTTTCACAAATTAATTCTTCGGGACAACGTGATTTCTTTAAGGGAAATAATACTGTTCTTTCAGTTGTTGGAGGTAATTTTGGTACTTCTAATGTTGTATTAAGCTCTCCTGTTACAGCTTTGGTAACCAACGGAACATCACTCACTTTTGATACTGCAATAACTTACAATTCAACTGTTGCCAACACTTTCTTTAGTGATACTATTTTGGTAACTTCAACTCGTATGGCTAACACTTCTGGTACTACTGGTCGTGGAGGTTCTACCGTGGCTAATACACTACTTGGTTCTGTCAATCAAGGATGGAATCGTATTACTCGTAAAATTAACAGTGATGGTACAATTCGTTTCCTTAAAGAAACATTGATTGCTTTAGCTAATTCTTCAGCAGCAAATTCAAGTTCTGCCAATACTAGTTCAAACGCTATCTTTGGTGGTCTATAATCGAAGTTTTTTGACTTTATAATAATGGGAGCTACGGCTCCCATTTTCATCTGAGAGAATAATAATAATAAATGTTTGATGATTTAACTGATGATAATATTATGATGTATGCAATGAAGTGTTATAATGCACCACATTGTATTATGTCCGAATTTGAGGGAGATATCAAACGAACCAAGTATCTAAAAAGACTGTTTCGTAGATATAAAGTTACTAAGTCATTAAAAGAACGTTTGATATTAAATCACATTATATTATTGAACAATGTTTTTGGACCTGAAGCTACAGCAAGAATCTTGTTCTATAGGATAGATGAACGTGATTATGATATATTGAAGACATTCCTTTGTTATCTGAATATAATGCCAGAAGTAATCCGAGGCATTAAAGGTAAAAATGTATATTCAGCTGAGATACCAGTTGAACTTAATGTTACAGAGATATTACTAAAGATATGAAATCATTTAAACAATACTTACAAGAATCTTATTGCCATATTACGGCTTTAGAAAAAGGTTTAAAGAAATTGAATAATCATAGTTATGATTCAATTAATAATTTAATGATGGATATATCCAAAAAAAATAATATTACTGGTAAAGATTTACATGATGATTTTGTGGACAGACACGGAAAAACTCCCGATGACTGGATTAAAAAAGACTTAGAAGAAGGCAACGGTCCTTGGGGTAAAATGACCCAAGATAAGTTAGACAAAATCACAAAAGCCAAAAAACGTGAAGAAAAAGAAAAAGGTTTATTAAGAAGACCTGGTTCATCGATGACAAAAAACACCATGGATTATATTGATAAAGTGGACAAGCTTTCTGAAAATGATGAATCTATTAAAGAAGATTTGCGTAAATGGTTCAAACAAAAATGGGTTCGTATGGACACCAAAGGCAATATCAAAGGTGATTGCGCCAGAGATCCAGGCGAAGGCAAACCAAAATGTTTACCTCAAGCTAAAGCTCATGCATTAGGTAAAGAAGGCAGAGCATCAGCGGCTCGAAGAAAACGTAGAGAAGATCCTAATCCAGAACGCCGTGGTGCACCAATTAATGTTAGGACAAAATAATATGAAAACACTAAAACAATTTAAAGAAGAATTTGAAAATTTAGAAGAAAAAAATGTTCCTACTAGTCCAGAAAAATGGGCTCAAGCAAAATCGGCTGCCAAATCTAAGTTTGCTGTATATCCATCTGCTTACGCAAATGGTTGGGCTTCAAAGAAGTACAAAGCAATGGGTGGCGGATGGAAAAGTGTTAGTGAAGAACTTGAAGAAATATTTGATATCATTGAAGAAATGGTTGAAGAATCTTCACTAAAACATAATGTTGATCCAGAATCGATTTGGGAAGAACTTGAACAAGTATCAGATGAAGAATTATATGAGTCTGCTGCATGGCAACGAAAAGAAGGTAAGAATCCTGAAGGCGGATTAAATCGTAAAGGTATTGCTTCATATCGAGCTGCAAATCCAGGTTCCAAGTTATCTATGGCGGTAACAACAAAACCTTCTAAATTAAAACCTGGTTCTAAAGCAGCTAATCGTAGAAAGTCTTTCTGTGCCCGTATGGGTGGTATGGAAGGTCCTATGAAGAAACCTAATGGCGAACCAACACGTAAAGCCTTAGCTCTAAGAAAGTGGAACTGTTAATGCAAACATTTAAACAATTTCTAGAAGCTTGTTGGACTGGTTACACAGCCAAAGGAATGAAAAAGAAGGGTAATCGTATGGTGCCTAATTGTGTGCCAGAAGAAGTTACACAAGAAGATGCACCAGTCAATGTAGTTGGTGGTGGTCAAATTGCAGGTGTTGGTGTTGGCCCACAAGGTGAACCTGGAGTCTCAAAGAAAAGAAATCCTGTAATCAAACCTATGAGTAGAAGAAACCCACCAAATATGTAAAATGTGGATACTAAAATTCTTACCTGACTGGATATTTCACGGAATCTTCCTTGTTGGGTTGATAGGATTCGCAGCGACATATCTATTCAAATACATTCCCTTTCCCTTTATTTTCGTATATCGTAAGCCAATACAGATTGCTTCTGTGTTGGCTATTATTTTTGGTACATTCATGTCTGGTGCCTCATACGACAACAATGCTTGGGAAGAAAGAGTTAGGGAGATGGAAGCTAAAGTTGCCAAGGCTGAAGTCGAATCTAAAGAAGCTAATATAAAAATAGATGAGAAAGTTCAACAGCAAAAAACAAAGATTGTTGAAAAACAAGTGGTTGTCAAACAATATATAGACCGTGAAATTGTTAAATACGATAACACTTGTGTTGTACCGAAAGAATTCATTGAAGTACATAATAAGGCAGCAACAAAATGAAATATTTATTTTTGGTATTATTGTTGGTTGGCTGTTCCACAACTGTTCCTGTCACTTCTAAATTTCCTGAAGCTCCTAAATATTCATTACAGACCTGTCCACAATTACAACTGTTAAAAGATGGTTCAAAGTTGAGTGATGTTGCCACAACAGTAACAATAAATTATTCCACTTATTATGAATGTGCTGTCAAAAATGATGCATGGATTGAATGGTATCAAATACAGAAAAACATTTACGAAAGTGTAAAATGAACAAAGAAGAATGTACAATCTGCGGCGGGAGCCATAAAAAATAATGGCTTATTCTCAAAAAGTCCTTGACCATTATGAAAACCCCAGGAATGTCGGTAGTTTTTCTACTATTGATGATACCATTGGTACTGGTATGGTCGGTGCACCTGCTTGTGGTGATGTTATGAAACTTCAAATTAAAGTAGAAGATGGGATAATCAAAGATGCAAAATTCAAAACATACGGTTGTGGAAGTGCAATCGCAAGTTCAAGCCTTGTCACAGAGTGGATTAAAGGAAAAACGATTAACGAAGCGGGAAAAATTACTAATTCAAGAATTGCTGAAGAACTTGCCCTTCCACCGGTTAAAATACATTGTTCAATACTTGCAGAAGATGCTATAAAGGCCGCAGTATCGGACTATAAAAAGAAACATGATATCGTTAACTGAAAAAGCATACGAAAAAATTAAATTCCAACTACAGAAACGTGGTAAGGGAGTTGGTATTAAACTTGGTGTGAAAACTACTGGTTGTAGTGGATTGGCATATACAGTTGAATATGTTGATAAATATGAAGCGAATGTTGATATAATTAATTATGCACAGAAAGATTTTATAGTTTTAGTAGATATAAAAAGTAATGTATATCTAAAAGGATTGACGATGGATTGGGTTCGAAATGGACTCAATGAAGGATTCGATTTTAGAAACCCCAATGAACGTGACCGATGTGGTTGCGGAGAAAGTTTCCGAGTATGATAACAATAACAGAGTCAGCAAAAACAAAAATTCTAGACCTTCTTGCAGAAGAAGGCAATCCAGATTTATCACTAAGAACATTCGTTCAAGGTGGTGGTTGTAGTGGAATGAGTTATGGATTCACCTTTGATGAAATAACAAATGAAGATGATTTCGAAGTACCTTTAGAAAAATTTAAGGTGTTGGTAGATTCTATGAGTATGCAATATCTACAAGGTGCAAGCATAGATTACAAAGATGATTTACAAGGTTCGCAGTTTGTCATAACAAATCCAAATGCACAAACAACTTGTGGATGTGGCAGTAGTTTTACAGTTTAGGAGATATTATGGAATTAACAAAAGACCAACTAAAACAATTATTACCAAAAAATCCATATGTTGACCATTGGCATCATGCCTTGGCCATATTATTGCCAGATTATGAAATCAATACACCACAACGTATTGCTGCTTTCATTGCACAATGTGCTCACGAATCTGGTGGATTCACAGCACTCAAAGAAAATCTGAATTACAAACCACCAACTCTGCGTAAGTTGTTTGCCAAGTATTTTCCAACTGATGCTTTGGCGGAAGAGTATTGTGCCAAACCAAACAAACAAGAAGCCATCGCCAATAGGATCTACGCCAGTCGTATGGGTAACGGAGATGAAGCATCTGGTGACGGATACAAGTATTGCGGTCGTGGTCTCATCCAGTTGACTGGTAAATCCAATTATCAATCATTTGCAGATTCATTACAGATATCACCAGAAGATGCATCACAATACCTATCAACCTTTGAAGGTGCAGCACAATCTGCTTGTTGGTTCTGGGAAGCAAACAACCTGAATCAGTGGGCTGACAAAGGTGATATTCTTACTTTAACAAAACGTATTAATGGTGGTACTATTGGTCTTGAAGACCGTATCAAACATTATGAACACGCTTTACACGTCCTAGGAGTTTAATAATGAAAAAATTATTACTTATTTTATTATTGGTACCTTGTTTAACATTTGCTCAAAAGCAAAAAGAAGGTGTCACGTATGACGCAGTAATTACCCGTGTTATTGACGGTGATACGGTAGCATTTCAAGCTTCGTTTTTACCCGCACCACTCAAACAAGAACTTTCAATCAGAGTTTTCGGAGTTGATACACCAGAAAAAGGATTCAGAGCAGGTTGTCCAAGTGAAGATGCAAAAGGTCAAGCCGCTAGTGCTTTCACTAAAGCTCAAATTAATGCAGCAACCAAAAGACAAATTATCCTAATGGACTGGGATAAGTATGGTGGTCGAGTTTTAGGTGATGTAATATTGGATGGAAAAAGTCTTCGTATGATGTTAATACAACAAGGTTATGCTCGTGAATATTATGGTGAAGCCAAAACTTCTTGGTGTAATTAAGGAAAAATTATGACAGATAAGAAATTATTATACGTAGCGATTGGCATGATTATTTTGCCATTATCGTTAGCATTCTTTGGCGGTGATAGATTTCGTTATCCATGCCAAGACCCTGATAATTGGGACAAAGATTTTTGTAAACCACCAAAATGTGATGTAACAAGAACTTGTCCAGAACATATCTTTAAAGGGCAACGTGACCCACGATTAGGTCCGCCAAAATCTGAATCACCAACAGCAGTAA
>Ga0181348_1000375_pt1 | contig 19005 bp, 29 predicted proteins | sample Su13VDMM110DN_FD_130092 | JGI IMG/M metagenome (GOLD analysis project Ga0181348, IMG submission 130092) | Freshwater viral communities from Lake Michigan, USA - Su13.VD.MM110.D.N | ecosystem: Environmental > Aquatic > Freshwater > Lake | place: USA: Michigan | collected 2013-07-16
GCTGCCGAAGAAGACGAGGGGGGTGAAGTCATCAGTGGATTTCTTCGAGCCTTTCCGGGTTTGCCAGATGCTTTCAAGATTGAGTTTGAAAAACAAATCAAACAAATTTCGTCTCGTCAGGCGTGGTCGGGGTCGTGGCTCGAGTATACTGGGATGCGTTTTACTCAACCCGGTGTAGCCGTCATCGACCAAGAGAGGACTCAAATCAACGACTGGAGGGACCCTGCATTTCAGGCGATTGTAAATCCAACTGCAAACCTGACAATATTTCTAAAATCAAAGTTTAACCTTCGCGCGTTGAACAACGACCCGTCTGACATTACAGGATCGAATCCGCTCACGAGTTGGGGGGGCATCAAGTCGACGGCAAAGGGGAAGATGGATGTAGAACCAGACGTCATAGTGTCGCGCCGCAAGCCGGACGGAACGGTCCTTATATCCATAGTCGAGCTCAAGATTGGAAACGGTAAGAAGGAGCGCCAGGCGGCGGAACATCACCAGCTCATGCGTTTGCATCACCGTATAGAGATGATGTGCAAAGAAGCTGGGGAACCAGTGCCCACCATCGAGTTGTATTTTTGCGCGTGGCAGCACGGAACGAAAGAGACCAACGTAGAATCTATCGACTTTCGCAGGTCTAACTTGGGCGCTTTTGAAAGAGGGCGGTCAGATTATTACGTCACCGTCATAAACTCGAAAGATTTTGAAAAAATTACACTCGTGAATGCCAACTTTGTAAACGCTCTTTTGAAAAAGATGGATATTGTCCGCCTCAAACTTTTCTATAAAACTTTGAAACAGTTTATGAGTCGTCGCAAGGGGCAGTATTATCCTCAGATGGTGGCGTACGCCAACTCGCTTAACGAACAACTCAGCCAATTTACAAATCAAGTGTTGAACCGTCCACCAGTGTCCGTGATGGGCGGAGCGTCTCGAAGCAATCAGCCAGAGCAACGTGCGTCGGCGAGCGCTGCACTCGCTTTAAAGTTTGGGAAAGGACAGCCGAAGAATTTCAATAGTCTCTCTCCTAACTCTCTCGCGGCTGAGATTGCCAGAGCAGAGAACCGTCTCGGACGGCTCCAAGCATCTTCGGCCCGCCGCATGACGGCGAATCAGATTGTACAGACTGCTCGTGCTCAGAATCCAGAACTGCGCCGATACGAAGCCACTGCACGAGCGGCCCTTTCACCAGTGAGTGAAAACAACAACACCACGGGATTTAATTTTAATAAGCAGTAATATAAATGATCACTCCCGCTGATCAGAGGCGCGTCGACGAATACACACGCAAGAGAATAGCGGAACTCAAGCTTCAAATTCGCACACGTGCAAAGAAATACCAGACTCAGAACCGTCTCAAGGCGCTCCCGCGCGTCAAGACTGTCTACGTGAACGCCAATTACGTCAACCCCGTGACGCTCAACAAGATTCCAAGCGGCATAGTGGTCTATGCCGTGAAGGATTCGAGGACTGGTCGTATGGACTATTTTGACAAGGCGACGTTCTCGCGTCTGCTCCGTCAGTACTCGCCCAACATCAAGAACAACTACAACTTGATGATGGCGTTTCCGCGACGCGCACTCTTCCCGAACCCCTTGACGCGCACGGGAGTCACGACGCGCAACATCCAGCGCGTCGTCGCACGGCCAAAGCCCACTCGGTCCGTTGCCGCCGTCAGGATTCAAAAGGCGTTCCGCAAGATGCGTAAATCGCACTAAAGAATTAGAGACATCTTAAAACAGATGGACCCCTATGGAGCCTTGGGGATCCAGAAGGGCTCCTCGGAGGCTGACATAAAAAAGGCGTACCGAAAACTTGCTATGCAGCACCATCCCGACAAAGGCGGTGATCCAGAGCAATTCAAACAGATCCAGGGCGCCTATGACATCCTGTCCGACCCTCAGAAGAGGGAGAATTTCGACCGGTTCGGAAGCACCGAGGGACCTCAGGCTCCCAACATGAACGACATCTTCAGTCAAATGTTCGGAGGGTTCCAGCAACATCAGCAACAGGGCCCAGTTCGTCGTGCGGATCAGAGCTACGATCTCCATGTTTCATTTGAAGATTCATACAGAGGAACGATCAAGAATCTCAAGATTAACTTGACCAAGACGTGCTTCGATTGTCAGATGAAGTGCCAGCAGTGCAGGGGAAGTGGGATGATCAGCGTACAGATGGGACCCATGGCTTTTCAACAGCCCTGCCCCGCGTGCCAAGGGCAAGGCGTCGGTGGAAAGTCGGGCGGTTGTCAGTCGTGTGATTTCAAATCGAAGAGAGTGGAGGCTCTGAACATCGAGCTCAAAATACCTCCAGGTGTAGAGTCTGGAAATACCCTCATAGCGCATGGTCTCGGGGAGCAACCTCGTAAAAGAGGTGAAGAGGCTGGTGACCTCGTGTTTCACATCAGGGTGGGATCGCACCCAGAGCTCTTGAGACAGGGCCCAGATCTCATATTTCAGACTAAAATTTCATTCGAGGATTCTGTCAATGGGAAAAAGATACAGATTCCACACTTTGACGGGTCGATTGAGATTGACACGTCAGACTGGGGAGTTTTGGATCCACGCGAAGACTATATAATTCCGTTCAAGGGGTTCAAGGTGGGAGGAAACGTGGGACGGCTCAGGGTTACATTCAACATTGTGTATCCTCATTCAAAAATTAAATTCAATCTGACCCGAGTTGAGACGCCATAGTCAGCGCAATGGCCAGGACGGCTGTGAGACTGCTAATGGCTGCTTGGTCGAGCACGAGGTGGATGGCTTCGTCCACTGTGACTTGTGCGTGATGAAATGCGAAATCGTTTAGAGCATCTGGGACGAGGCCGAGTGTCGCCCCCCGTACCACGTGCTTTCTGATGAGTGTGCCCGACCTGATGGCTCGCCTGGACACTGGGTGACGCTGGACCCGCCGGATAGCGATTCGAACGTGGACACAGTTCATGTACTACTAAGAGTAAACAATTTGTAAGGAGCAGAGGAACGAGCAGGCGAGAGGGTACTCGCAAAAGGCGATGTAGAAAAGAGGCCAGAGAATGACGACGGCGAGAGACTCTGTGAGGGCTGAATTCATTTTGTTGAAATTACAGTGGCATCAGCCGGGTTCGTGACCACACTACTCGTTTTTCTCCTCGGTGTCCTCGGAGTAGTACGCCTTGGCAGCCTTGAGTGCGTGCGCCTTGGCCACCTTTTCAGAAACCTTAAACTCGCCGTCGTCGTCCAGAGCCTTGTCGAGGATAGCCTTGTACGCTTCAGACTCGAGAAGCGCCGCCTTGAGTCGCTGGCGGACCACCTTCATCTTGTCCTTGAGCTGCTCCTCACGGTCGATAAGTGCTGAGATGTTCTCCATTTCTGTGTATTTTGTACAAGTCCAGAGCCTCTAAGAGCAACTCTTGAGCACAGAACTTTTTTTCTTCGTCAAACGTAAATGATGTGGTCAGTTGTGGGTTTTATTACACTCATGGCTCTTTTGATTGGGCTGTCTCTCCAGAGCGGTTTTCTTTTTCCCAAGCGTAAGGGGGCGGTTGCCGCGGGCAAGACGCTCGTGTGGGGTACGCTCGTGGGCGTCGCAGCCATGTGGTTCCGCCTGAGCAAGATGGAGCGGAACACACAGGGCCTGTTTGCCCCGATCAACATGGGCCGGCGGTACTAGAAACCTCCGGCTCGCCGTCGTCTGACGCGACGTGGATGCACGCGAAAACAGACGACCCGATGCGTGAATTGCCCATAGGGGGATTCGGATCGCGCGAGTGATAGCGGACCAGGCACTTCTTGGGCATGAACCCAACCTGCATCACACGGTAGAAGTACGCTTCACCATTCTCGATGAGCTCCCAGCCGATAGGTTGTTCCGGGTCGTATACAGACTGGATAGACCCGTCTTGGCATATGACGTAGAGCTCGTTCATCTTGGGTTGGCACTCGAGACGGTCGCCGTACTGGTACGTTGAGACGGTCCGGTAGAGACCGGGCCCGGGCGGGTACAAGGGCTCGATCGCTTCGGCGAAGAACTTGAGGCCTGAAGACATTTTTCGAGACGAGCCTCCTTGATGCGGACAGCCTTTTTTGTGTAGATGGAGCGCTCTTTGTGCTTTCGGGCAGAGTCTCTTTTTTGTTCGCGCTTGTCCATACTTGAGTTTTTGAAAAACTTCATACCCTCCTCGTAAACACAAAACCTAAATTTATAGTAGGGACCCATGACCCTCCTCGAGACTTTGAAAAAGCGTACTCGTTCCCACAAGTTTCAAAGTCTCATGTCGCGTCAAGAAATTGAGAAAGTTTTGGAGATTCACGTCCCTCGGCTCCACTCGATACAAGTTTTAAAATCAGGAATTTCTAAACTCAAAGGACTCGAGTACTACGTGCTGGTCGACGAGTACATGCATGAGGAGGCGCTCGTCATTCAGTCAGCCAAGGAGAATTTAAAAAAAGAGTTTTTAAAAAAGTTTCCAAAGAATGTTGACCGCCAAGCCGTCAAAGAATGTCTGAACAATATGTAGAGGATCATGTGGTTCGAGATTTTCAACATTATATTTCTATTGACTGCAATTTCATGGATAAAGTCGCTTGCCGTATGTGGGTGCGCCAAGGGACTCAAGAGGGATTTTATGCAATTTTACTTTTCAGCTGGAATAGTGTTTCAGTTTGCCGTTTTGCTCGGTATGAGTCACATGCTGAACTGGCCCATGACGGGTCTGGCCATCGCCTACGGTTTCGTGGCGTTCAGTTTCATCAAGGAAATGGATTCTAAACTGTGTGAATGTTCAGGACGGGCACGATCAAGGTGGTTCTTTTGGTTGACCCTCGGTCAGACTGCCTGGGCTATCGCTCAGATTCTGACAAAGTGAGTTTAAGAACGAGCGACGACGAGCATGATGAAGAGCAGGACCATCAGGAGAAGCGTGAAGTTCATGGGGGTGGCGGCGCTGGCGAATTCCGCAGCCTCGTACGGCTGGTGGCGAGACTCGTACTTCTCAGCCTTGCCCTTGGTCTTGATCTTGAGCGCGTTGTACTTGCCTGGGTTGACGGACGGGGACCAGCTCGCGTACGGCTCCATGTCCTCCTCGTAACCCTCACCGTCCTCCTCGTAGCCCTCACCGTCCTCCTCGTAGTCCTCCTCCTCGTAGTCCTCCTCCTCGTAGTCCTCCTCCTCGTAGCCCTCACCGTCCTCTTCGTAGGCCGACTTGCGCTTGCGCGCCCCGCCCTTCTTGCCACGCGGCCTGCGTGACCGCTTGGAACGCGGCTTGCGCGCCGCCTTTGGCTTGGCGGCCTTCTTGGGCATAGAGGGCAGCTTCGGTGTGCTCATCATCAGACCCATCGCGATATATATTAAGTGTCTACAAAAAAGTTTGTCCTGTGTTGCTGAACACAACCTAAAGGTTTTAGACTTTCAAAAATCAAAATGTCTATCCGTCGAATCGTCATAAAGGCGAGTGATGTGGCAGCCGTGATTGGACTCAACCCGTACAAGCCCGCTTCTGAGGTTCGGGACGAGCTCTGGAAGAAAAATTGGCCTAGTACATTCAAGGGTCAGACGAAGAATGACCAAGCCACCGAGGCCCTCGGGCGTTCTGCGGCTTCGTGCAAGGTTCTGGCTGAGGCTGTGGCTTTTAGAGCTGAAAACTCGTCTCAAGCCATGGCCAACTTTGAAAAGGCTCGCGTGAAGATTGAGACTGATGAAACAATCACGGCCGAGGACCGTGTGAAGATTATCGAACACGTGCGGTCCAGGTGTTACACCACGCACGGGACGCGCTCTGAAGACAAGACGGCCATCAAGGTGTCTGACGACACGGGCGTGACTCTTCTGCGCGACAACGCCTTTTACAACTTGCCCGTTCTCGAGATGGACGGCGTGACCTTTGTAATCACGGGCAAGGTGGATCGGATTGAAGTGGCAGCTGATGGCTCGCGCACTCTTGTTGAGATTAAGAACAGAACTCGAGGATTTTTCAAGACTGTTCGCGATTATGAGAATGTGCAGGTGCAGGTGTACCTCAGGATGCTGGGGCTTGTGCACGCCAAGCTTGTCGAGCAGTACAACGCCGAGACGAACACCATCGCGGTCGATCGAGACGAAGAATTGTGGGACAATGTCATCTGGCCTGGAGTTGTCAAGTTTGCCAACGACCTTTACGCCAAGGCCCAGTGAAGAAGCGCGTGAGCAAACAGGATAAGCGTCGCATCCTTGATGTCGTTTGTAATGTACCAAGCGATAAAGAAGAGAACGATGCCCACCTTGGCCGGGACCGACAAGTAGGCTCCCTCCTTGCGGACCTGGATATCGGCGACTGAATCAACCATCATTTAATTATTACACAGAAATTTTACTCATCCTCGAACGTGATGTTGCGCTTAGGACGGGGGGCTGGCTCTGGGGTGCGCACGATCCAGGCGCGACCCGAAGCAAAGTCCTCAAACGTCAGCTCGAACATGTCGTCGCTCTCCACGTCCCGCACCAGCCACCCCTCTCCCGACTCGAACTCCTCCACCTCGCCCATCACGTAGATGGTCTTCTTCTTCTTCTGGTGCGCAATCGTCACCGTCTTGCCAATCAGCGTCTCGAACCACGAGTCGTAAAGGTCGAGAGTCGCGCTCATCTCCTCATTCGCCTTGACAACCTCAACAACAGCCTCAATCGCCTCCATTCTGTTACTTCAGGGCTGCCCGTCTTTATTTCGCTGGCAACAGTAATGAAGCACGTGGGTCTTGCTGCAGGTGTCGCCGTCGCGGGTCTCGTCTTCACGAGCAGAACGTGGCTCGGCCTCATAAACACTCTCGGTCCAGAGGCGGGTCTCATCGTGAAGAATTTTATAATTCTTTTTGTAATTTACTTGCTCCACTTTGTGGACGGTCTCATCGGTCAACCCCACCAGCAAGCCTTGGGGTTCCTTCTCGTCTACGTCTCCTTCTCCATGATTTTCAATTATCAATCTGAATGGATATCCGATTCCGGTGCGGAGAATGTCGAGCGGCAGACTCCTGACGGGGCGGTCTATCACCGAGTGCGAAACCTGGGACTAAATCCTGACTCTGCGCGCATTGTGACGTTTGTGATTGTGCCGTTCGTGTTGTTCCTCGTGGGAAGTCAATTTATTAAACGAGGAAAGTTAAACTTAGAGTGAACCATTGGTCCTCTCGTGCCCTGTTGCGTCTCCGTTCCCCTCTCGCGCTGCTCTTCTGCACCTTGGGGTACCTGGTCTGGAAGGGTGAAAGGGGCGCATCCTCCCACGCGCACTTGTCTATTCTTCTGTCAGAGTAGTAATCGTCCGTATCGTACAGAACGTACTCTATGTAGTCGACGTCTGCTCCCCACTCTTTGAGGCAGCGCGTTGTGCTCTCGAGGTCCCTGAGGTCCTCCATCAAGCCCCCCAAAATAACTTTGCGAAAGCCGGGTGAGTGAAACTCAGCCGCAAACTCAAACGCGTCGCTGATCAGATCAGTCCGATACTGATCAATAACGTCTGTGCATTTGTTCTCGTGCTGCTCGTCGGCCCACTCGTCCCTCAGCTTGTGGAATCCGCGAAAGTATATGGCCCGCCGGCACATCGGGCACCCGGTCCCAGACCCCTTTTGGTACCAAGTCTTTATGCATCCACTGCAAAACTCGTGCCCGCAGCACAGCTTGCGGAAGGGCCCAGCCTCAGAGTAGCACACTGAGCACTCCATTGTGTTTGTTGGTGACTGACACATAGGCACCCGAGACCCTTATGAACACACAACACAAGTTTTCAGACGGGTATGAATGCTCGCTTCTTGAGGACCGCCTTGGCGTACTGCGCGCTGAGCACAAAGTGGATGTGGGGCCAATCGAGAGCCTCGCGTTCGGTTATCACCACGCCGAAAGGGTTGGAGTTGACCGACTCGACCATCTTCAGGTGAGCCTTCGAATCGCCCATATTCTCCGCCATCTCCATCATCTTCTGGAACCACTTTACGTGCGCTTTATCAAGAGGGTCGAATGCCGTGATGAACCGAACGGTCGACGACATCTAACAGAATCTTTTGTTTTCTTTTTAAGATATACGCGCAGGTGGAACGGAAAACTGTCCGGGGATGGAGCCCTGAGCGACGGTCGGCACGGGCTCAGCCTTGTTCCACGTCGCCTTGGCGTTTCCAATCGTCTGGGACCACATGGCGGACCCGAAAAACTTGGTCCACATATTGCTCACCGTCCTCCACAGTCCTGTAAAGTACAGGAATATGGCGACAACTATAATCATCATGCCCAAATTGGCGTTCGACCCCGAGTTTCCGAAACTGATGGTAAAGGCCATTTACTGTATGTACTGAAAAAAGTTCTAGGCTGCGCCGCATGCGCAGTAGGGCTCGGTCGGACGACGCGCGAGGTACGCAATCACGAGCAAAAGGGCCAGAATGACTAGAAACTTGTTCATCTTTACTCTTCGTCAACAGTATTTTCAAACTCCTCTTCGTCCTCGTCGTCGTCCTCCTCCTCCTCCTCCTCGTCGTCGTCGTCGTCGCTCTCGCTCTCGCTCTCTGGGTCATAGTCGGAATCCGATTCCACTTTGGCCCACACGTCACCGTCCTGTGCCTCGTAGCCTATGTCAGTCTCAAGGTCCGTTTCGAGCCACTCGGATATAGACTCGTCATCAACCTCATACTCTTCATCCTCATACCTGAAAACCTTGGCGTTTTCGGGAATGGCACTGAGGTAACGAATGGTGTACATTCCGCCGTTCCTCTGGAAAATCTTTGCCAGGAGCGCCTTGGGCTTGCGCTGACCGACGTCGGTCCACACACGCACGAGACTCATTGACTTTTATTATTCATTTTTGTTTAAGCCACTTTACATCATGGCGCCGCGCTTCATACCCGAGTTCTTGCGCACCTTGCGGACAGCCTTGCCACCGAACAGGGCGGCGAGGCCCATGTTGGCACCGGGGCTGATCATGTACTTGCGAGGGCGGCCGACCGGGCGCTTGGGCGCGGGGCTGAAGAGGGCGGGCAGGTTACCAGCCTTGACGCCGGCGTAGACGCCACGAGCCTTGCCGCGGTTGGAGCGCACCTTGCGGACCGCCTTGGGGCGGATGGCGGTGGGGATGCGAACGTTGGTGTTCTTCACGTTGCGCTCGGAGCCGCCTGGGGTCTTGACGAAACGCGCCTTGGGGTTGTAGACGGTCGAGCCCTTCTCGGACTTGGCAATGTACTTGCCGTCGGCAGTCATGTATATCACACGACGCTTGCTGTTCATGAACTTGGTCGCAGACTTGGGGAGGGTGGGACGGCCGGCCATTTCTAGGTGATATTACACAAGAAAATATTTTATGTGTGAGGGTTCAGCAGTATAAAAATATCGTGATAGGTCAGATAAGATGATGGGCTATATATATCGAATCAAGAACCTTCTGAACAACCAAAAGTATATAGGACAGACGCACCGGACTCTCGAAGTTCGGTTTCAAGAGCATTGTGGAACCAGCACGACATCCGTCAGCCCGAAGCTCAAGAACGCTATTCGAAAGTACGGTAAGAGCAATTTTACAATAGAAAGCATTTGGGAAGGAGAGTGCACTGAAGTGGAGCTTGACTCCAAAGAAATGGAATTGATAGAAAGCGAAGGAACTCTCCACCCAAATGGATATAACCTGACAATGGGAGGATCAGGTGGGAGGCACTCGGATGAGACCAAGAAACTCATTAGCGAAAAGAGCAAAAAGTCATGGGAGGAGAATGGTGAGAAGTGGAGACTGGAGAGGGCCGAAGCAGGACGGAGCGATGAGGCGCGAGCTAAAACGTCTGAATCCGTGAGAAAAGTTTTTCAGGAACGGCCGGAAATTAGAGAACTCATATCAAAAACTCACAAGGGGAAGAAGAAAAGCGCAGAGACCCGCGAGAGAATGAGTATTGCAATGCAGACGCGACTACAGACTCCAGAATGGGCGGCCTACGTTCAGGAGATGGCGAAACGTCGGAACAAAAAGGTTTACCGTTTCAATTCTCAAAGAGTTTTGGTGGATGTACACCAATCTCTCACACAGACGCCAAATGATACGGGAATTAGTCTGGGTAGAATTAGATATTCTATAACAAATGTAACTACGACCGACGGCTTCTATTTCTCCTACTCTTCACCCCTTCCATCGGTTGCCACAGTTGAGACAGCAGAAGAATGTCGTCATGGGTTCTGAACGGCCGCGTCAGTAAGAAGCAAAAGAAGCACGCGAGCATAAAACGCACCATCCGCGCTCCGAGTTTGCGCCTGGACATACGTAACTTTGTTAGTTCCGCATTTCTTGCATCGAAACAGGCCGTTGTAATCTTCATTCTCCTTGGCCTTGATAGCCTCGAGCTTCATGTCCTTCGTGACCGCCTTGAACATGGCTTGAAACTTGGGGCCCTCTGGCCAGAGCGCCTCTGCAGGCAGACGCACGAGGTCTTGCGAGCTCACCTCTTTGGTCAAGAGTCTGTGAAGGAGCTGCGGTTGCGTGGTGCACTGAAGCTTGACGCCGTGTTCACCGACGCGGATGTCCACCTGGACCCATGACGGGTCTCTTGTGAGCTCAGCCATGAGATGAATCACTTTGTGCTTGTATCTCGAACGAAGGCGCTTGGTGTCGGGATCGCCATTCTTCTTTGATTCTTCGACGGCCCAGAGCCACGCCGCCTTTTCTATATTCTTTGCGTACGGGCGCTCCGGGACAACCTTGGCAAGATTTGTGCGCGCGTAGTCCCGGAGCGCTTCCATTCTTTGTTTTGATAGAGTCTGTTCTTTTTGTAGAGACTCTTAGTCACACAACTCAAATTTTCTCACGCCTTGTGATTCCTAGCGCGCTTTCCAGTTTGCTCGCGGCTCTCTTCAAGGGTTTCGTCCGTGTGAGTTTGAGCTCGCCCTCGACCACGACCTGCACCGGGTCTGGTGCGCCACCCTTTCCAAAGGTGTGCACCATGTGAATTTCCCCGGGAGTGTGAACCCACGGGGGGTCTGACGCGCTCTTTCGAAACTCTTCGATTGTGAGGGGGCCGCCGAAAATCGCGAGCGTCTGACGCTTCGGGGCGGGCCAGAGCGGCGTGTACTTCCCGTAGACGTGTTTCCTCATGAGGGCTAAATTCTGTAAAATTTCCCCGTAACGCGCCTTGGCTCCGTCGAGCGCGTACGCCTTGGCGCACTCGAACGAACAAAAGTGACCTTGAGTAACGAATACGTGTGTTCTGTCATCGTACCTGATTGGCAAGTGAACGTCCGGCCCTTCCCATGGATGACAGCACCACCAGCAGTGGAGTGGACTCGCCATAAAGAATTCCTTATCAAGTACAATTAAGATGCTTTTAAGTATTGACGTGGGAATTAAAAATCTCGCAATGTGTTTGATTGATCCGAAGACGAAGAAGATTCAACAGTGGGACGTTGATGGTGTCCCACCGAATCACTCGGACGGTCTATACTTGAGCCTCGTCAAGCACTTGAACAAAAAGCCATGGATTCTTGAATCTCGGCAAGTTCTCATCGAGAAGCAGCCGGATCGCAACAAGGGCATGAAATCCGTTGAACACTTGATTCACACGTACCTCCTGACCAAGGACCCGTCGCGTGATGTTATAGTATGGGACGCGCGCCACAAGATTCCTGACGTTTCCGGCCCGGGTAAAAGCCAGTACGCGGCGCGCAAGGCGGCGAGCATCGAGCGCACCCGCAAGTTTATTCAAGACACAAACCCCGAATGGGTCGCCTATTTTGAAAAGCACAAAAAGAAGGATGATTTGGCCGACACGGTCATGCAAGCCCTGTCCTTTATAAATCGTGCGGGGGCGGCCAAGCCTGACGCTCCGCCACCCAAGGAGAAGAAGGCGACCCCTCGCAAGCCGACCGAGAATCAGAAGCGCACAAAGTACTCAAAGGCGAACCTCGCATACATATTGAAGAACAACATGCCGCAGGATGCCCGGTTCCGCAAGGACCTCGCCAGGTACTACACGGATGTGTCTGAGCTCAAGGAGGATTTCTCGTTATAAAAGAGATGAGCTCTAAAAATTCAATGAAAAATGGATTTGCGCGTCTGGTTGATCATATGGGTTCTGACTCTGACGTTGTACAGGCCGCGCGCGTATCTTACGCCGCAGGAACTCGTACATTGTCTGATGACCGAGGACTCATACGATATCTCATGCGTCATAAGCACACCACCCCCTTTGAGATGGTCGAGTTCAAGTTTCATATCCGAGCGCCCATTTATGTGGCTCGTCAATGGATCCGTCACCGTACAGCATCCGTGAACGAGATGTCTGCTCGCTACTCGGTCGTCGACACGGGCTATTTTCTTCCAGAGACTTTTCGGACCCAGTCCGGCACGAACAAACAGTGTTCCGGTGACGATTTAGAGGGTGGTGAGTTTCTCATCCTCAAACAAAAGGCGAGCTGTGACTTGGCGTTTCACACGTACGAGGAGCTCGTGCGTCGTGGAGTCTCGCGCGAGCTCGCCCGGGGTCATCTGCCTCAGAGCACATATACTGAATTTTATTGGAAAATTAATCTTCATAATCTCCTCCACTTTCTCAAGTTGCGCATGGACAACCACGCACAAAAGGAGATTCGCGACTTGGCTCTCCAGGTGGCCAGCGCAGTCAGGCTGATTGTCCCAGTGACGTGGGAGGCTTTTGAGGATTTCGTGCTAGGTGCAGTGACCCTGAGCCGTCTCGAGGTTGAGGCTCTGCGCCTCGGTCTGGACACCCTCGGTCCTGCTGCGACCAAGGGTGAATCAAACGAGTTTAAGGAAAAGGTGGCTCTGATTGTAAATGAACGCCAAGGTGGTGACGCCATGGTGTGATCGGGGCGGGCGAAAATATTTGGATTTAGAAATTGGCGGACAAGTCCGAACCGTAAAAGTTCCCTTTCGGTACGGACGTGTTCTCGGGTGTACAGTGGAGGGCATTCGGCCCATTCAGGATATTCAGGCTGGCGAGGTTTGCCAAGTCGTCATAAATAAAAAGATGTGGGATGGCCAAGTCTATTGGGTCCTGTCTTCGATAAAGCCGCAAGACTCTTAGAAAGAATAATGGAGGTCCAATCGACCAAGGAAATAAAGAAGGCTCTCACAGTAAGAGCTAACGAGAATGCATTGGGTATGCGCCCGCCCTCATTTCGGGCATGGCAGGAGGGTCGCACTTCCAGCACTATTCTCGTCCCGCCTTTTTGCGAGTTCGTCAGCCCCGCCGCGCGCGCCGCCTCCAGCACTGAAGGGTCTCCTGCTCGCATTGATTTCACTGGAACTTTGCGTGAACACCAAGTCGAAGCGGTCCGAAAAGGAGTCCAATCAGCCGGAGGAGTTCTTTCACTCGATGTGGGGTTGGGAAAAACTGTCTGCGCCCTCGCTCTTGCGGCCCGGTTCAAGCGGAGGACGCTGATTATAGTTCACAAGGGGTTCTTGGCTGACCAGTGGGTCGAGCGCATCGGTCAATTTTGTCCAGGTTCGACGATTGGCCGAATCCAGCAAGATGATTTCCAGATTGAAAATGATTTCGTCGTCGCTATGATTCAGACCCTGTGCGTTCGCCCTTGGACTCCGGGTGCGTTTGACTCGTTCGGAACGCTCATAGTCGACGAGGCGCACCACATTGCCGCTCAGGCTTTTTCGCAATCCATGTTTCTCATGCGGCCCAAGTTTACCATCGGTCTCACGGCGACGCCCGAACGCAAGGATGGCCTGACGCGGCTCTTGTACTGGTTCATGGGTCCAGAGTTTTTCAGGCTTCAACGCAGGGAGCAGGAGAACGTGACGGTCCATAGGGTCCCGTTCGCGTGCAAGGAGTTTCTCGAGGCTCCGCCCGTCACAAACTTTGGAAAGCTCAACTTTGCCGAGGTGGTGAATGTCCTGACTCGAATCCCTGAACGAAATAATCTTTTGGTTCAACTCATCACGAGCAGTCCAGGGAAACACATTCTCGTCCTGACGGACAGACGTGAACACGCCGCGTGGCTCAAGGACAACCTGACTGGCTCGGCCCTGTACATAGGTGGGATGAAGCAAGAGGCGCTCGAGGCGGCAGCCAAAGCCAAGGTGGTCGTCGGGACTTTTAGTCTGGCCCAGGAGGGTCTGGATATTCCTACGCTTGATACCGTGTTTCTCGTGACGCCTCATTCAGACGTGAAGCAGGCTATCGGGAGAATTCTCCGCGGTGCTTCACGTCCAGTGATTTGGGACGTTGTTGATTCGTGGTCGGTCCTGTACTCGATGTGGCGCAAGAGGCTCGCGACGTATAGAGAGCTTGGAATTGTCGTAGAAGGGGAGGCTAAAAAGGAAGAGCTGGTCAAGGGAAAGTGTCTCTTATGAGAGAGAGTCCATAAATGCCAACAAAAATACACCCAAAACAAAAAACATTACAAGATAATTGCATTCTGTGCGGTCGGTGACTGGTCCCGCCATCCGCACAGGAACTGGTACTCTGGGTTGTTCATCCCCCGGCCCGAATGGTGCCGGGCTGAGGTTCATTTCTTATTATTTAGATGGAGATTTCTTTCTTCCCCTTGGGCCGACCCCGTCCCTTCTTGGGAGCCGAGACGCTCACGTCACGGGTATCGTCATCACCCCCCACGTCGCTCACAATGTCAGAGAGGTCGTCCGCCTCGCGCACCTGTACTGCAGGTGGGGGCGGTCCCATCATTCCCATGAGCGACCCAAAGTCCATCCCAGGTCCCTGCATCTCCCGACGCAGTCCTGACGGTGGCGGAGGGCCCGACGGTCCCTGGTTTTGCTGCTGGGCCCGCTGAACAGCCTCGACCATGTTCCGTGCCAGGTCGGGGTTCTGCTGCATCACGCTCGTCACGTTGACGGCCGACTTGAACATGCTGTTCGTCAAGTGGAACATCATCGCAGAACCACCCACCATCATGATGAGCTTCACCTCGGGTGCAACCTCAATCTTGTTCTTGTACTTGTTGTACAAGTCCTCAAACACGCCGTCATAGTCGTCGGCGTTCTCCATCATGTTCTCGGACCATCCATCGAGCTGAAGGTCGAACGGGTCAAACTTTTTGTTGAGAAACTCGAGACCAGTCGTGCACGCAATCAGCATGCGCTTCTGAAACTTGATTGAGCGCTCGACCTCGATGCTGTACATCATCCGCTTGAACTCGGTGCGAATCTCCTCGATGGAACTGTACGAATTCAGGCGGGCATTCCCCTGCATACCCTTCTTCAACATCCGGCTAATCTTGTTCAGCAAGTCAGCCTTTTCATCCTCGATGGTTGCAAACCCAGCAGAGGGCTGCTCACCACCCTGCTGAAACTGAGGCTGAGGGCCCATGTCCTCCTCACCCTCCTCGCCGCCGTCCCACTCCTCGGCGGGAGGGGGTGCCTGGGCGAAACGCTTCTCTTGGTTCATAAACTCATCCAGACCGAAATCCTCAGGAACCTCCTGTACTTGCTGGCGGGCAACGAACCGAGGAACGGTGCGCACGGGACGAGCCTTGATTGGGATGCGCTTCTCAGGAGGCGCGAATGAAATCTCATCCATGAGAGCCGCCTCGTCGTCATTCAGGTTCAGGGTAGAAGTCGGTGTGGTGTCTATGGAAATCGTCATCACTCTAGGACCTTTGGAGAAAGGAACGGCAGGTCTTTAACGCGGTTGGTACGAAAAAAAAGTTGGTCAAAAGTAAATGAACCCCAAGACTGTCCTGCAAGCGGTCATTATCGGCCTGCTCCTGCTCGTCATCTTCAGGATGTACACTCGCCCCAGCATGTTCGTCCTGGCTCCGGCTGATCTGATGATCCGGGGTACCCCGGGTGGATCCAAGTCCATCTTCGACATCAAGCCCAGCATGCGGTGCACCCCCGGCCCCAGCGCCGACGCCGACTATTACACCAGCGGCCTGACCCCGGGTGGTCTGTGCGGCGGCATGGACTTTGTGCACTCCCAGCAGCGCGACTATTCCATCATGGGTGGAGTCGGTGGCTCTCTGCTGGACAAGTAGACATAAAAGATTCAATCTAAAAACATTTAGAAATGGTTCGCGTCGTATTCTGTCTCCCAGGACGTGAGTACTCTCGCGAGTTCCTTTTGGCTTGGTCAGACCTGCTCATGCAGGCCACGTCAAAGGGGCATCAGTGTATGATTAGTCAGCAGTACTCGAGCGTCGTGCATTTCGCCAGGGCCAAGTGCCTCGGTGGAGACGTCCTCAAGGGTCCTGATCAAAAGCCCTTCCAGGGTCAGGTGGAATATGACGTCATGATGTGGATCGATTCGGATGTCATCTTCCGCCCGGATGATTTCTTCCGTCTGCTCGAGAGCCCTCACGACGTCACGGCTGGTCTGTACATGATGGAGGATATGACTCACCTGGCTGCCGTCAAGGATTGGAACGAGGACTTTTTCAAGAAGGATGGGGCGTTCAAGTTTCTCCGCCCCGAGGATGTCCAGGGGGCACCAGAGTACATGCCCGTGGCGTACGCTGGGATGGGCTGGATGATGATTCGCAAGGGTGTCGTCGAGGACATCAAGTATCCTTGGTTCTGGAGCCCGCTGGAGACTATCGGTGACTTCGTTGATATGAATTCCGAAGATGTTTCATTCTGCAAGGCGCTCACCGCAGCCGGTCACCAAGTCCACATCGACACGAAGCTGCGAGTCGGTCACCAGAAGAAGGTTCTTTTGTAAAAATAATCCAGGGACTTAATAGTAATGACCACTCGGTGTGAGCGTCGTGAGGTTTATACCGTGAGCGTGAATACCCGATATGTGGTCTCCCCATCTTCAAACAACTCCTTTGTGGCTTATATAAATATCCCCCTGCGCAACGTCGTCCGGGCTGAACTTGTGAGCGCTTCGATTCACCCGGCCGCCAACACGAGCGCCGTCGTCTACATGCACGTGGCTGAGCTCGTCGACAAGTTTCACGACCGGGCGACCCTCAAGTACCAGCAGACCGTCTCAGGTCTCCTTTCAAACACGGGCTCCGTCAGCCAAGTCTCGTCAAACGCCGGATATCTGGCCGAGTCCTTGATGGTCTACCCCATAAACGCCGCGGACCTCGATCTCGCATCGGTCAACACGCCTCGGGTCGTGTATCGGTCCATGTCCGACTTTCCAGTCGTCGCTGATTTCATAGAGCCTATCCGCCGTCTGGACAAGCTCACGGTCAATATGTTTGCCGACACTGGTGCAGCATTCCTGACTGCCGCACCCACGTTCCTCACGTTTCGGTTCGAATGCGCGAAAGATAATGTATGCCTGTACTAATGTCCATACACCTCGTATGGGCTGATTCAGCCTATCGCAATGTGACGTCGTTTGTGAATTCAAACACGTACACGTTGCACCTCACCAACCCTATCCGGAACGTCTCCCGGGTCGAGTTGGTCACAGCCTTTATAAACACAAATGGTCTCTCAAACACGCAAGTGTTTCTGGACGTGCTCGAACTCCGGTCACCCTTTCACATCGACGCACGAAAGCTCGGGGCGGGCGGGACGCCTTCCGGAAACACAGCAAGCGGCTCTTTCGCCGTGATTCCCCTCGACGCTGGCGGGGGTGTGAAATTCTTTTCAGAGTCGAGAGACTATAAGATTGACGTTGCGTATCCGTCACGCATAGACCGCCTCGACCGTCTGACCGTCTCTTGGCTCGACATCAACGGGATGCCAGTCACGGGGCTGAACGACACGACCGGCACGGGGTTTGTTCTCCGGGTCCATACCGAAAACGTTAAAATTGAAAAGAGTATTCTTGGATCCCTGCCAGAACCAGTGCCGCTCGAGGCGGGTCCAAACATGATTCTCGTGAGCGCTCTGCTCGTCGCAGGTCTTGTAGTCATTTTATTTGTCCGCCAGTAACAGGACGATGTGTGACAGCATCGCAAACGGACCTCCGAGGTGCGTAGCGGCGGCATCCGTACCATGCCCGCCCGCAAATGTCATCATCGCGTCGAACGTTCTGTCGACGAATGGAAACGTCATAGCTGGAAACGTCATCAGCGGCGATGGAACCTTCACGGGGAATTTGTACGTTTCGGGTGCCATCATATCCAATATCAGTTACTCTCAACTCAACGTCACGGGTACTATAAACGCGAGCGTCTTCTCGGGTCAGTCGTTCCTGGGGAACGGGTACGGCCTAGCGAACCTGAACGCGGGAAATCTCACTGGAACGATACAGAGCACGAATTTACCAGTCGTGGGAGCCGTTGGAACGTACGGGGATTTTTCAAACGTGAGCCGCGTGTCAATCGACCAATACGGAAGAGTCACGACGGCGAGCAACGTACCCATCCTTTCGTCGCAGTGGACGAGCGTCGCTGGGAACGTCGCCTATCAGAATGGCGTGAGTATAGGGACCCTGAGCGCGCCCCCTCCCGGATCCAACCTGCTCGTTCTCGGAACGGCAAACGTGACCACTCTGAACGTCACCACGCTTTTCGCCAACTCTGCGACGATTTTCGGACCGCAGACTCTGAACGTCTTTGGCGTGTCCAACTTGGCCTACGTCGTGGGCGATGGCGGGGGCATCGTGAACGTCCCGACGGCTGGGTCTGTCGTGAACGCCGCCCAGCCAAACATCACGAGCGTCGGAACCCTCAGTTCCCTGAGCGTCTCGAGCGGTGTGAGCGCCGGAACCTTCTACGGGTCCGGTGCAGGTCTCACGAACGTGCCCGTCGCAAACCTTGCGGGAACGGTAAACTTTTCCAACACGGCGGGGTCTGTCGTGAATCCGGCCCAGCCAAACATCACGAGCGTCGGAACCCTCAGTTCCCTGAGCGTCTCGAGCGGTGTGAGCGCCGGAACCTTCTACGGGTCCGGGTCGGGTCTGTCGGGTGTGCCCGTCGCAAACCTTTCGGGAACGGTAAACTTTTCCAACACGGCGGGGTCTGTCGTGAACGCTGCCCAGCCAAACGTCACGAGCGTAGGAACACTCACGTCCCTCGACGTCACCGGTGGCGTGACTGCCGGAACCTTCTACGGGTCCGGGTCGGGTCTGTCGGGTGTGCCCGTCGCAAACCTTTCGGGAACGGTAAACTTTTCCAACACGGCGGGGTCTGTCGTGAATCCGGCCCAGC
>Ga0181348_1000376_pt1 | contig 18973 bp, 20 predicted proteins | sample Su13VDMM110DN_FD_130092 | JGI IMG/M metagenome (GOLD analysis project Ga0181348, IMG submission 130092) | Freshwater viral communities from Lake Michigan, USA - Su13.VD.MM110.D.N | ecosystem: Environmental > Aquatic > Freshwater > Lake | place: USA: Michigan | collected 2013-07-16
CGATGGTACTGCGTATCCAACTAAACTACAAGATCCTGTATTGTTAGCATCAGCAAGAAATGATTGTCCATATTTTTATTGGAACTCTGACAACATGACATTATCCGGAAACAATGTCACAGCAGTAACAAATCTGTTAGGTACATTTAATCCATTAACTCAATCGGACATATCAGCATTTACCGTAGCCGGCGATCCACTACGTGTTTCTGCGGCAGTAGCTAATAACAAAGCAACTATTCAATTTGATAGCAATGATTCGTTTGGGTTTTTGAATACAACCGGCCCCAATATGACGAATACTGCAGAAATGACATTGATGATGGTATGTCGAGCAACTACTAATGGTGGTGTTTTATTTTGTAAAACAGATGAAACAACCTTCCCAGGTACTGGTACATCAGGAGATTTAATTGTAGAAACTACAGTTGATAAAGATTTTCAAATAACATATCTAGGTGATGTATATTCAACATCAAACTATGAAATATATAAAACAAATAATCCACAAACTAGAAGCGGTCAGTGGGTATTATTAACTGTTAAAGCTAGATTAAGCTTACCCAATGGTTCAGGTACCTCGATTGAAATATATGTGAATGGCACTAAAACCATGATTAACACATTTGGTCCAATTACATCATTTATCAACACAACGTGGTCTAATAGGTATATTGCATTTGGAAATGGTCCTTCGTTAACAAATGGAGGAAGTGATATTGCTGCAGGTTTAATTATAGAACAATACATAAATGAATCTGAACAACTTAGATTAGAAAATTATTTTAGAGATTATTATGGAATTAAATTTTAACCCAGAAACTCAATATTTGGTATTTAAACCTATATACGTAGATATTATATCAGTTTATCAAGGACAGTCATATCCTGCATATGTTATAGATCCTGCTATATGCACTCAAGAAGAAATGCAACAGTATTGGTCATATGGTTTAACACATTTATTTGATATAATTGACAATCCGGTTTGATTACTCGCAATTATATCATATAATAGATTATACGTTACATTAATAATAAACAAAAATGACAAAAAAGTTAAACACTGAAGATTTAGATGCAATAACGGCATTAAAAACAAAATTCCAAGAAAATTATTCCACTATCGGATTAATAACAATCGATGAACATACATTGACTGAGCAATTGGAATATGTGAAAAGTAAAAGACAAGCACTATTAGCTGAGTTTGCTGAATTAAGAACATCGGAAGATGAGTTAATGGCTAAGTTAAAAGATACGTACGGTGATGGTGAAATCAATTTAACTGATGGAACTTTTACTGCAGTTGATTAATGTTTGAAATTACACATACATATTTATATTAAAAAATAGGAGTATTATAAATGGCAGAAAGAATAGTATCGCCGGGTGTTTATACGAAAGAGATTGATCAATCGTTTTTACCAGGGGCAATAGCACAAATTGGTGCTGCAGTTGTAGGACCAACCATAAAAGGACCAGCACTAGTACCAACCAAAGTATCATCATATAGTGAATATGCAAACATATTCGGAACATATTCAGATGACACATATGTACCATATGTAGTTAACGAGTATTTCAGAAATGGTGGAACTGCAATGACAGTAACACGTACATTGTATGAAAATGGATCTAATTATCAAAACGGTGTATTAGCAGTAATTGCAACATCTGGATCTGTAAAAAGAGTAACACACGTATTGCATCCAACTATACGAGTAACACAAGCAGAATCGTCTGGCGTATTATCAGCATCAACAATTGGAAACTATCAATCAGGAAGTTTTGCAATTAATTTAAGCGGATCTTATACAGGTACATACAATTTATATCCAGTAACCAACGTAGCTGTTTCAGCATCAATTGTACCTAGTGCAAATAACTTCGTAACTAAAGTATTTGGTACTAGTCCAAAATCAATTGATTACCCAGTATATGTTCAATACGAAGATAAAACTGCATATGCCGCATTCGATAACTTAGCAGCGGTAACTGCTAGTTTAGGTATATTTGCTAATTATAGTTATGATGCTGCATTTAGTGAAGCAACTACACCATATGTAACTTCTCAAAAAATTGGATCTAACGTTAAAAACTTGTTTCAATTTGCGACATTATCACATGGTACATCAGTTAACCATGAAGTTAAAATTGCAATTCGCGATATTAAATTATCATCAGAAATATCAGATCCAGATGGATATGCTGTATTTACTATTGATGTAAGACGCGTAAATACTTCAAATATTTCACAAACTCCATATGCATCATCTGATACAGATAAAAATCCAGATCTAGTTGAGTCATTTACTGTAAATTTAAATCCAGATTCGGCTAGATATATTGAACGTGTAATTGGTAACAGATACATGTCAATTAACGCTGAAGGCGATTTACTAGTTAACGGTGATTATCCAAATCAATCACAACATGTACGTGTTATTGTAGATGAAAGTGTTGCTAAGAAAAATAATGATAAAACATTGATACCTTTTGGTTTTAGATCAATACTTTCTCCTATTACTACAATTGCATCAGCAAATTTAAGTGCAGCATCATATGTAACATCTCAAGTAACTAATAGTCAACTTAATAAAAATACATATTTTGGATTTGATTTTGGGAATACTACAAACTTAAGTTATTTAGCACCATCTATATCTGGTTCTAGTACTGGTAGTAATACTGATTTTTACTTGGGTGATATATCACAAAATGCTGAAGTTGGATATCCGACTGGTGCTATATATAGCGGTTCATTAGAATCTGCATTAGTAGCAGGTACATTTACAACCAATGTTAATTCTACTACACGTAGATTCATCGTACCATTCCAAGGCGGATATGATGGGGCTCGTCCAAACTTACCTAAAAATTCTGGAGCAGATATTGCTGAGTCAAATACATTTGGATTTGATTGTTCGTCTGCAACATCAACTGGTACATTAACATATCGTAAAGCATTTAGTCTTCTTAGCAATACAGATTACTATGATATAAACATGTTGTTAACACCTGGTATCATAATGTCTAAACATGGTACGGTAGCAGCAGAAGCACGCCAATTGGCTGAAGATCGTCAAGATACATTCTATGTAATGGATTCAAATGCAATTGCCGATACAATCACAACAGTTAAAAGTACAGTTAGTGGTCTAGATAGCAACTATACAGCAACATATTATCCATGGGTTCGTATTACAAATCCAACAAAAAATGTTCCGGTATGGGTACCACCATCCGTTGTTATCCCAGGAGTATTAGCATTCACTGATGCAAATGCAGCACCGTGGTATGCACCGGCCGGTTTAAATAGAGGTGGTTTAACTAGTGTGTCTGATACATATTTTAACTTGTCACAAGCATCACGCGATAAATTGTATGATGAATGTCGTGTTAATCCTATTGCAAATTTTCCATCTAGTGGTGTTGTAGTTTGGGGTCAAAAAACATTGCAAGCTCGTGCATCTGCATTGGATCGTGTTAGTGTTAGAAGAATGTTAATTGCAGTTAAAAAATATATTGCATCTGCTACTAGATTTTTGGTATTTGAACAAAATACTGATGCAACTAGACGTAGATTCTTAAATATTGTTAATCCGTATTTATCGAGTGTACAAACTAAACAAGGTTTATACTTATTTAAAGTTGTAATGGATGGTACTAATAATACACCAGATTTAATCGATCGCAATATCATGTACGGACAATTGTTTTTACAACCAACAAGAACGGCTGAATTTATATTGTTAGATTTCAATATTCAACCAACTGGAGCATCTTTCCCTGAATAGTAATTTAAAATAAACACGTTAATTAGGTAGACAATTAGGTCTACCTTTTTAACATTACTCATATTTATATAAAAAAGGAAAAATTGATATGTCAAAAAATTTTCAATATAATAAAATACCTGACGATTACGGTAAGACATCAACAACTGACGATTCTAACTTACTAAAATTTGGTGAAGCCAATACCTTTACAGATGGCACTGGTACTGCTACACCACCTGCACTAGAAGTTTTAAGTAAAACAGACTTATTTGATAACGCGTACAATTGGGAACCAAAATATCAACATAGATTTGTAATGAGTTTTGCTGATGATGGTATTCCATCACATCTAATAAAAGCATCAGCAAAACCAACTATCGAAAATGGCGAAATTACGTTAGATCATATCAACGTTAAACGTAAACTTAAAGGCAAATCTATGTGGAATAGTATTGCTATTACAATATATGATGCAATTGTTCCATCTGCATCTCAAGCAGTAATGCAATGGATACGTTTACATCATGAATCTGCTACTGGTCGAGATGGATATTCTAGTCAATATAAAAAAGATATTCAATTACAGCAATTATCTGGCCTAGGTGAAGTAATTGAAGAATGGACATTATATGGTTGTTATTTACAAACAGTTAACTTTGGTAGTTTAGATTGGTCTGCAGAAGATGTAGTAACAATTGAAGCAACATTAAATTATGATTATGCATTCTTAAGTTTCTAATCAAAATTAAAATACAATTAAAGGGTAGCATTAATTTGCTACCTTTTTTACAATCTAAATATTTATAATAAAGTTATAAGGAAACAATAGTATGACAAAAATGACAGATCGCCTAAGTGATTCAAACATCATCGAATTGGCAAAACGTAGTTATGAAAACAAAGAAAAAAGCAAATTACCATCATCGATTGTAAATTTAGCAAGTAAAGGATTTGTATATCCAAAATCACATCCATTCAGAAAAGGATATACTGAAATGCGTTATATGACTGCATATGATGAAGATATATTAACAAACACATCATATGCTAGAGAAAATGTTATTCTAGATAAACTATTAGAAGCATTGATATTAGATCCGGTTGATATTAACAGTATAGCAATTTGTGATAAAGAAATACTAGTAATAAATGCTAGAAATATGGGATATGGGCCAGATTATCCAATTTCAGTATTTGATACTAACACAAATACAATTATAGAAAAAACATTAAATTTAAATGAAATTAAAACATCAAATTTTGATTTAGTATCAGATGATAATGGTGAATTTACATATGAATTTGAAAATGGTAAACAATTAAAATATCGTTTTTTATTACAACGAGATATAGTTAAAATCAGCGAATCAAATACAATCTCTGGATTTTTAGAACGAACTATAACCGAAGTTAATGGTAAACGAGATATTGATTCAATTAGATCTTTTATTAAAACTGAATTATCATTACGAGAATCAAAACAATTTAGAACATATGTAAATGATATAACACCTGAAGTTATTAAAGAAATGGAAATGCAAAGTGAGGACGGGAGCACTTTTACTGCTACCTTTCGATTTAACGCCGAACTTTTTTGGTTATAAACCAGCAGACTCCATAACATTACATGATCAACTATTCGAATTCATATGGATGAGTGATGGTAGATTTGATTGGAATACTGTATACCATATGCCAATTTTCATTAGAAATTTTTGGATTCGTAAATTAAATCATAAATTAGCAGAACGAGCTAGTCAGGGTAGTACTAGTACAAATAAAAAATCTATTGCGAAATCTCCGTTCTAAATATTTATTATAAAAAGAGTATACAATGAATACATATGATGATATAATTAATAAATTACGTAGATATCCATCGATTGGTATGGCTGAACCCGGAATATTCGATGAGGATGGTGAATTTCAGAAAGCATTAGATAACCTGGCAGGATATGTTCCTAATGTTAAAGCATTAGCTCTAGCAATTCGAGATTTAACTGATGAATCTAATAATCTATCATCTGGTCTAGAAAGTTTAAGTATATTACAAGCCGGCATGAATACTGAATTTTTAAACGGTGTTAAAAGTGCTACATTTTTATTAGAACGAGAAAAGGACTTAGCCAAATCATTTGGTATAACAGCAAAAGCATCTGCATTATTATCTGCTCAATATAGTACAACAGCTGAAAAATTAGGCATATCTAATGAATTGATGAGCAAGTATCGACTTTCTATAAATAAGATATTGCCTGGTATGTCAACAAATATTTTAAAGTCAGGTGCATATGGCGAATCGTTAATTAGAACAAATGATTTATTGCAACAACATATTGGATTAACAGATGAGCAGACAAATGCATTAACATTAGCTGCTGCAGCAACTGGTACCGATTTAGAAACATCAGTAATAAATACACAAAAATTTGCAAAAGCATATGAAGATGCAACCGGCGAAGCTGGCGTATTTAAAGATCTAATGGAAGGTGTTGCTAATACTAGTATAGAACTTAGATCGGAATATTCTAGATTCCCGGGTAGTTTAGAAGTAGCAACACTTAAAGCTAGAAGATTAGGTATGAGTATGGCTGATATTGATAAATCAGCAACGAGTTTATTAGATATTGAATCGAGTGTCGGTAAAGAATTAGAATATCAATTAATATCAGGTAAACGATTAGTTGATGCACAAGGCAATAGTTTAACTAACAAATTGCGTGAAGCTAAGATATCAGGTAATGCTGAAGAACAAGCAAATGCAATGACTGAAATACTTACTACACAAAGTGATATAATAGAAAAAGGTAACTATTTGCAAAAACAAGCATTAGCTGAAGCAATGGGCATGACGACTGAACAACTAGTAGGTGCAAATGCAAATATGAAGTTGCAAGAGCAGATCTATCAAAAAATGAAAGATGCTAATAAGTTAAAAGGAGCTGATGGTCGAGTAATCAAAAGTTCGTTTGAGTTAACTACTGATGATTTAAAAGCTGGAATAGAAAAATTTGGCGAATCGATGTCTGATGTCGAGAAGGAAGCTGCAATTAAGGAATTAAAAAAGACCGAAAGCTTAATTACACCAGCACAACAACAAGTCGACTTATTAAGGCAAATTGCAGACAAAGGAATACGAGTAATTACTAGTAGAGGTGATTTAAGCAAGATATTAGACGATACCATTAAAGGTATATCGTCATCTAGAGATAACTTTGAAAAGGGTACTAAATATTTACAACAACCCCCAGCTGCATTCGGAAAATCACAAACAATATCAGGAATGGCAACTGGTATGGTTGAAGAAGTAAGCAAGTATGCAAAAGCTGTTTCTGGTAGTCCTATACTTACACCAGCAATAACTGCAGCTAAATTAGTAGTACAAACCGCTATCTCAACAGCACATGGTACTAAGGTAGAAGGCGAAGTTCCAGTTGCAGAAGTAAAAGATGATGCATTCATGATGCATGATGGTATAATAAAATTTGATGATCGTGATAAATTCACAATGATTGCATCGCCATATGGTGCTATGCATGAAAGTGTAGCAGATAAAATTACAGGCGGTAAAGGTGGGTCTAGCTTAGATGCAAATGTAATTGCCAAAGCAATACAACAAGGAATCCATGCAGGTTTAAGCAATGTATCATGGGCTGTTAATTTAGATCCAATGGCTGTCGATAAAGCTATTAAATTTAATAGCGGTAGATTAAATTCATAATATAAAAAGAGAATAATCATGGGACAAAATTTACCTAAGGATTTAGCAGGAGTATTATCTGGCTATACAAATGTTACAACATTGGGACCGCTAGCAACAAAAGCTGCATTAAATTTAACTGCATTATCTGGCATACCACAAGTAACACAAGTTGGAACTGCACTAGTATCAGCAAACGCAGGAGCTGGTGGCGCTCTAGCTGGTACACTATCTACATATACAACAAATCCATTTGAAAATTTAAATAAATTACCATGGACTTCATTTCAAGATTTCCGATCCAGAAATGGTTTTGGTTCTGGAGCTGCCGCATTCGCACGTCGACTTGATGGTACTTCTGCGATAACACGAGGTTCAAAAAAATCTATAGCATATCTAGCAGCATCAGTAATACCAGGGGGTGCTTATGTCGTATTTAATTTAGATGGTATTGGTAAAACTGGATATGGTTGGGGTTCACATGGTGCACCATATGCATTGCGTAACGATTTTACAGCTCAAAGTAATATTGCAACTACATGGATACCTGGTGAAGGGGAAAATCCTGGCGAATGGAAAGCAAAAACAAATCCATTAAACTTTGCAACACCATTTAGAGGTGATAGAGTCAATGCAGTTGATTTTCAACAAGGCAACTTAAATCGAATATATAAATGGAAACCTGATCGCGATCTAGGTTTCTTAGGTTCTTTGACAGATACTCAGGATTTTATTAAATTTTATTTTACTGGCCCTAAATTATATAATGGTTCTAATATAGAAAGCGGTACCGGGTTAGATGATATAATGGTATTCCGTGCTACGATTACAACATTGGAAGAATCATATCAAGCAGGTTGGACTCCTGTACAAATGATTGGTCGTGCTGACCCAAACTACCATTATACATCATATAGTCGAGATTTAAGTTTATCATTTATAGTTGCGGCAACCGATCGAGATGAAATGAAACCAATATATCGTAAATTAAATGCATTAGCTGGTTATACTGCCCCAACATATGATTTAACGAATATCGGATTAAAAGGTCCATGGATGCGAATGACAATAGGTGATTTACTAGTACAACAACCGGTTATACTGGAATCGTTATCATATACATTAGTTGATAGTGATACTACATGGGAAATTAACATAGAAGCAGATCCAGAAATGATGCAAGCCCCACATAAAATTTCAGTATCAATGAACTTTAAAGTTATTACTGATTATTTACCAGAAAAAGGTGGTCAATTCTATACATTGGCTAAGAAAAATGATAAATATGGATCTAAACCTGGAAATGATAATTGGTTAAGTGATTCTAAATCTACAACAACCGCAGTACTAAATCGAATAGCATCGCCTATAAACGAAGTAGACGATAGCTGGTTTGCTAAATTGAAAAAATCCAAAGCTGATAAAGAATCACGGAAAAAGCTTAACTAATTTAAAATAATATATTATGAATAGATATGCAACTTCAAACGAATTAAAAACCGATATCGGCTATAGACGAAGAGCAACTGTTATATTGTCTGCACCAATTGTCGACAGTAATGATACCTATATACACGTAACATCGCCAGAATTACTTACTAGACTAGCAAATAATTTTTATAATGATGTTTCGAGTTGGTGGATTATTGCTGCAGCAAATGGATTAGGTAAAGGAACATTAATAGTCCCTGCCGATACCATATTGCGTATACCTAGTAATGCAACAATTGAATCTGTAATCAATGAAATTAATCGTATAAGATGAGCGCTGGAAATATATTTTACTCAGAAGTAGATCAAAACTTACAAAGAGAATTAAATGCTCGCGGAAAAGCTGGTATACATGATCGTACTGACAGAGCAATGGCTTACATGTTGGAAAAGGTTGCCAACGTTGAAATTATTGCAATGGTTGATCAGAAACATGTCGATCCAAATAATTCTGATAATGAAAAAAATATATTACATCGGTTAGGTGGCTTATCGGTAAGATCTGGCGAATATTTACCAACTGGTGCAAATGGATTTCTAAACGATCGAAAAACAACGATAATAGATCCATTATTACCAGCTGGTTCTGACACTGATATAAATTCATCATATCGAATACCACCATTTATAACATCGGCTGAAATGCAATTAAATGATCATTCAATGGGTTTATTAAATTCAGCAACTGTTAATATCATAATTCCAAATCCAGATGGAGATTTAGATTTTATGGAATCTGTTTATGCTAGACCGGGCCGAGCTATAACACTACGTATAGAACACCCCGACTCTGCGGTAATTACTGAACTACCATTAATGGCTAGTACATTAAAACCAGTAATTTCAGGATCAGCCGCTCAAAAAATGAATAATGTTAAATTTAATGGATTAATTAAATCATTTACTTATGCATATCAAACCGATGGTACTGTTGTAATGACTATCTATTTGATTGGTACCAGTAATGTATATACCGATATATCGATGTATATATATACGCCAGACACAATTAAACCACTTAATAACATAGCGTTTGGGCCACAGCCAGTATCCACAATTACGCCTCCGATAACCGAAACTGCAGTAGGACCACGTCCCAATGAAGTAAAACCTACATCGTTTTACAAACAAGTATATGATGAAATAGAGTCGAGATATCAAAAACAAATAAAAACTGAGACTGAATTAAAAACTGCATATTTGTTAGCATCTGATAAATATGAAGAAACAGCTGGTATATATAGTAGTGATACTGACAGGTATTGGGCTGTACTAACCGATTGGAATAAAAAAGAACAACGTTACATAACATTGGCATTCTTAATTAAGTTTCTAAATAAATATATAATATCAAAACAGTTAACTATTGCACCCAATGCCTTAATCATATGTAGTGATCTGATGTGTTATAGTAACAATCTCCCATCATTAATATCAGCAAATCCGATTGATATTTGGTTAGCCGGCAACACCCATGATACATATGGTACTCCAACAAAAACTTCTGTAGAATTAGCTACATCAAAAAAATGGCACGACGATACGAATTCATATATAAAAGAACCAGCCCCATTTTCATCAGCTAACGAAAGCTTTCCATCTAGAATTTATATAAATTTAAATGTAATCGATCGTATATTAACCGAGTTATTAAAAACGCCTGACGATTTTAAGGCTACTAATTTTCTAATAGAAATAAGTAAACTAATATCAGCTGCTACTGGTAATTTTATAAATATGAAATTAATTTCATATCCAGATGATCCAAATTATTTAATTTATTATGATGCTAATTATAAAGGATATGATTCATACAATGTAAAACCATATTCAGTACCAATGTTTGCAAATCACCCATTCGGAACTATTGTGCGAGATTTTTCATTTGAATCTAAGTTACCACAGAATACACAAGCATTGATGTATACCGTTAATCAAAGTGATACTATATCTGAAGAAAAAATTGCTCCATTTTTAAATTATATGTATAACAATCGTATAATAACGAGATCGGCTGATAAAAAAACTGGTATACGATACGAAACTATAAGTAGCGGAGTTGATGAAAACATAAAAAAACAATTAGATGCTAAGTACGCAGAAACACATAAGAAATATAAAGATGCATTGTTAGTAGCAGCAACTAAATTTGCAGAAGATGGATTAACAAATACGACTACTCAAACAGAATTAAGTAATGCATTAATAAAACATGTACAGTGGCCAACTGATAAAATTGAAAAAACGGCTCAAATGACTGCTGCAGTATACCCAATGGAAGTATCATTTACTATTGATGGTATAAATGGATTACGATATGGTGATACTGTAGAATTTAAAGCATTACCAGAAAAATATAAAAATAATACAACGTTTAGTATTATTGGAATAACCCATACTGTATCAACAGCCGGCGAATGGACAACAAAAATTAATTGTGTAATGCGACCTAAATTTGATTAAATTATGAACAGACAAAAATTACAATATACGCCAAAAGAAATAACAACTGATTTATATACATCTGGATTAGAATGGATGACTGATAAATTTAAAGAATATAAAGGCTTGTATCACACATATACAACTGGCGAAGTATATACAGAACCAATATGGCACAATACGAAATCAATACCATTAATTCCATATGCCGATACTACAACAACCGCATATCAATATAAACAGTTAAAACCAAAAATTAAAACTAAATATAAAACGGTATATCCGGTTAACATAACAATTGATATTGTTGATATTAAAAAAACATACATAACAAGATATTTTTTACAAAAACAGACGGATTATTCAATTATTGAAATTAATTTAGATCAATTAAATGATTTAGATTCTAATATAATTGATCCAAACTTATATACATCCGTTAAACTGAACTGGTATATCGCCGGACCATTATTAGATACTGGTACCGGCATAAAAACTAGAGGTGTGTTAACTAAAAATCAACTTGAAGTAAATGTTGCAGAAAAGGTTATACCTGGCATCCGTAGCAGATTAACAAATTTATCTGAGTATTATACTGATACTGATTTTAAAGTACCAGCTGATATTAACGTTTAATTTGGAATTGTAAATTTAATTTCATATTATATGGTATGATATTAGACAACATTGATGAAATTGAATCTGTATTTGAATATATACAAGATAAAAAAACATTGTTGGTGCCTATAACTATCAATTCAACTACACATTCATCTATCAATCAAATCAGTTGTATATACATATATGCTGAGGGTGATATAGAATACATAATACCATTTCGTCATACTGAACAGATTAGTTCATTTACCGATTATCTACAACGGTTTCTGGATCTTACGAATATCTTTGTATATGATAAGAAGCAGTGGTTGCAGTTGGGCGGAAACGCTAATGTATTTGATATCAAGACGTTATGGTGGTATACTTATAACGAACCATATGATGAAACTCATTATCATACAGCATCTCATAAATTTTATTGGCGCCGACATACCACATTATCATATGTTAATACTATAATACCATTGCAACAACATTTAGCAATGTGTCAGAAAATACGAAAGTATGCTTGGCCAATGTGTATGAATGCTAAATTGGATGCATCATATTTAAAATTCAATGAAATGTATCCGGCTGTATATGCAACTATTGAAACTGCTGGATTAACGGTTACTGATAATTTTAGAATGCCAGATATAATCACTGAAGAAATGGTTTATTCACAATACAATTATCATACCCTAACAGGTAGACCATCTAATGCATATCGCGGATTTAATTTTGCGGCAATGAACAAAGAAGATGGAACAAGAGATGCATTTTGTAGTAGATTCGAAACCGGTGCATTGTTTGAAATGGACTTTGATGCATATCACGTAAGGTTAATTGCTAAATTAATAGGTTATGCACTACCCGATGGATCAATTCACGAGTATTTCGGCAAGTTTTATTTTGATACCAACCAATTAACCACAGAACAATATGAACAAAGCAAACAGATTACATTTCGACTATTATATGGTGGTATTGACAAAGAATTTTTAGAAATACCATTCTTTAATCAAGTAAATGCGTTTGTGTATTCATTGTGGGACAAATGTAAGAACCGCAAGTATGTAGAAACCCCAATATTAAAAAGAAAAATTTATAAAGATAGTATTACTAATATTACGGCAAACAAATTATTCAATTATTATTTACAGGCACTCGAAACTGAGGTATCGACTCCAAAACTACAACAAGTATTAGAATACTTAACTCCATATAATTCTAAACTGATATTATATACATATGATAGTATATTATTAGATGTAGACTATTCAGAAGCTAAACAAATATTGCCTGAACTTATAAATATAATGCAACGAGGAAATTTTCCCGTCAAATGTAAGGTCGGCGTTACATATTCAAATTTAAAACCAATTAACTTAGGTTAGATAATATTTATATCAAAATGAATAGTATTACATTATGACAATAGAAACCATATTAACAGAATGGTGTTATAGATTAAAAAACGGATATCCGGAAACTGACAGTGACTATAACATTCTCAACAATGTATTATCAGAAATAACTACATTATCAGAACACGATCGTGATGTTATAATCAATAAAGCTCGCGGTATATTACCTCAAATTACAGAATCAGTAAAACGAACTTCTATAGAAAATGTGATTTTAATACAGACACTCGAACAGGAAAATAAAATTGAAGAGTTTGATCGATTTTTAGAATTACTTCCAACTGATGCTGATATGATTATAATTAACTTATTAAATTCATTAGATCAAGCTAGATGTATTGAGTTCACTAGAATTTTATATTCATATGATAATATAAGTGAAGATGTATTAAATAGTATTGATTTCAGATCCGGATTTTTAAATGAATTATTTAAACTAGAACCAAAAGGATTAGGAAAGGGTGAATTGCTATTAGCAATATTATTCCAAAATTCTAATATTAATGGATCTGGTTCATCATATGATATGGATCAGAATGGTCGCACATATGAAATAAAAGATTATACCGGTGGTACAGCTAAATTTTCATCGATTAGATTGGGGACAAAAGGAAGTGTTACTAAATTTAGTTTCTGGGATGAAATTGTTACTACATTAAAACGTATTGATCAATTACGAGGTACTATTGAAAATCCTAAATTTAATTTCCATGACATATTTCATGATGAATTATTACAAGCTATAGATTATCTAGATAGCCGTAAAACATTTATATTAGCAGGTAATTTGAATTTCAAAGATAATAAGATGTTACAAACATTTTATCGAGAAGCAAATTCACTTAAATCTGATATAGAAGGTTTTACTAATGTAATATTACGCGGTCCTAATGCAACACCGGTTGAGTTATCAATTGAACCAATTACAACACATAGTGACGGTAGTATTACTATTAAACCAATTGAAGATGATAGTCGATCATTAACATATGTAAATACCGAATTAAGACGTTTAAAATATGTACGAGAACCAGAATTGTTAAATGACGATTTACAAGAAGCTGTTGATACTATTACTAATGGTGATTTGCAGTTAATTGTGTTTAGAAAAGATCGAGTACGTATTACAAATGAATTTAGATTCGTTGTTTGTGATGCTGGTCGAATAAGAATAATTGAAAAATCAATTGGAGCCGATGACTCCGAATTAACCGAAGAATTAAATGAGGAGGATGAGTGGTGAAAACACAATTACTATGCACATTCGCACACCCATCGGATTTAAACATTATAACTGAATACATACAACAGAATTATGAAATACCAGAACGTCGTATATTCATATTTTCTAATGAAGATAACACTGATTCATTGTATTGCACATATAATGCATCTATGTCGGACCGTAGAGGACAGAATACCATTAGCATCCATCGTAAAAAGGAAACTAATACACTGTATACGGTTAATGCATTAAATGAAATTATAATTGCAGCAAATAACGGCGTATTAGATAAAACATATCAGATAGATTGGCAACAATATCAAAATTCATTTATATTGACAAATGATACTGGGTATCGAGTTATCAGTTTGATATTTTTTAAGAAATTAACTTGGAATTGATATTTATATTAAAATTAGGATTACATGATAAAATTAAAAACATTGTTAAACGAGCAAATTGCAAAGCCTATTGATCTAGACAAGATTTTAGTAAAAAACTTTTTAAAATTCAAATTACCAGCTAAACAACGTGAAATTGAAACAATCTATATGCCAGAATTCAATAATATTGATAATACGTTTCAGGACATGGATTTGAACCTTGAAGCAACTAAAGAAGAGTATATGACATGGTTACAAAAGAATGGATTCCAACGAGGTGACATATATGTAGATAATGAAACTGCAGGAAGAGTACAAAAACAAATACTTGCTAAAAGATTCAAATAACATGATAAAATTAAAAACATTATTAAACGAGCAAATTGCAAAGCCTATAGATCTAGAAAAGATTTTAGTAAAAAACTTCTATAAATTCAAATTTCCAACTAGACTAGATGACATAGAAAAAAATTGGATGACAGATTTTGGTGGGGTTGACGGTCATTTACAAAGCGTTGGTACAAATCTCGACACAACTAAAGACGAGTATATGTCATGGTTACAAAAGAATGGATTCCAACGAGGTGACATATATGTATCAGATGATATTGCAGGACGAGTACAAAAACAAATAATTGCTAAAAGATTCAAATAGATTGGCAACAATATCAAAATTCATTTATATTGACAAATGATACTGGGTATCGAGTTATCAGTTTGATATTTTTTAAGAAATTAACTTGGAATTGATATTTATATATTATATAATAAAGAAAAAAATGAAAAAAAATATACTAGCAGAAAATATGCGCAGATTCAAAACCAAGAATTTAAGCGAAGATACAGATCAAAACAATAACGGATATCCAGATGGTAGCGAAGGATCTAATAATTCTGAATTTTTACAATTAAATCAAGCATTAGAAACAGCATTAGACGCATTATCAAATCCTAACTATCCAAATTACGATCCAGGTGAAGATATATTTCTTGTAAATGATGAATCAAATAATAGTATTAGCGTAGAGTTACTGTCAGGACCATGGCGAACACCTGCACTAAAAGCAATTAAAATGGTATTGAAAAAGTTTCCTAACTTTATTATAGACCCATCTAATATATACAAGGATTCAGAGTCTACCGAATTTGATATTATTAAAAAATAGGATTATATGATAAAATTAAAAAAACTAATAAATGAAGATGGAGACCAAAATAATAACGGGTATCCCGATAATACAGAAAATACAGTCAGCCGATCAGTTTCACAAATTCAAAAAGATTGGATTAGAGTAACAACCGAAATAGCAAAGTTAGCAGCTCAATATCAAGGACCGCAGCCAGAGCTCCAAACCGCACTTAGCTTAGGAGATCAACTTGAAGATCAAGCTCAGATTAAACAAAAATTAGAAAAAGAATTAATTGATGTTATTTCTGGCAATCATAAAGATACCTATACAAAACTAACTCAGTTAATATAATAAATATTTTTATCAAAAAACTTAACAATTAACTTGGAATTAAAGCATTAATTATTTAATATATAATTAATAAGTAACAATAATTTATTAACAATTTAAAAAGTAAAACTATGGCGTTAGATTTAAGTGCTATTAAAGCAAAACTTAACCAATTAAACAAGAGTGATGACAAGAAAAACAACTTGTGGAAACCTGAAGCGGGAAAAACTAGAGTAAGAATTGTACCTTATGTACACCGTAAAGAAAACCCATTTTTGGAATTGTATTTCCATTATGATATCGCAAAGCGTTCGATGTTATCACCAATTACATTTGGTAACTCAGATCCAATCGTTGAATTCGCAGAAAAACTTAAGAAAACTGGCGATAAAGATGAATGGTTGATGGGTAGAAAAATTGAACCTAAAATGAGAACTTATGTACCTGTTATCGTTCGCGGTAAAGAGTCCGAAGGAGTTAAATTTTGGGGATTCGGAAAACAAATTTACACAGAATTGTTATCTATAGTATCAGATGATGATTACGGTGATATCACTGATTTAATGTCAGGTAGAGATATCGATGTAGAATTTACACCAGCAGAAGCAGGTGGTTTTCCTAAAACTACTATTCGAGTAAAACCGAATGCACAACCAGCAACAGAAGATAAAGCAATTGCTGAAAAAATTATGAATCAACCATTGATTACTGAAATCTTTCCTGAGCCTTCTTATGAAGAATTAGAAAAAGCATTAGCAGAATGGATGAATCCAGAAAATCAGGATGCCGATGTAGCAGACGAACCTAAAAGTGAATCTACTACTAAAGCAGCAAAGCCAGAAACTGAAAAAGTAACTGATGTTGCATCTGCATTTAATGATTTATTCAACAAGTAATTAAAGGTCGCTCATAATGGCAAAAAGTAATAAGACTAAGCTAGAACTGGAAGACAGTTTAGCAAATACATTAGCTGATAGTATCAACAAGCAATTTAAAGGGCAAGCATTAAAAACTGCTTTCTTTTTAGATGGCGATGATGATGCACCTAGCAATGTTAAGGATTGGATATCTACTGGCTGCGATACATTAGACCTAGCAATTTCAAATCGACCGAACGGAGGATTCCCAGTAGGTCGAATTACTGAAATTACCGGATTGGAAGCATCGGGTAAATCTTTGCTAGCATCCCATGCATTAGCAGAAACACAGAAAAAAGGTGGGTTAGCAGTATATATTGATACTGAGGCTGCATCAAGTGCTGAGTTTTTAACTGCAATTGGTTGTGATTTAAAAACAATGTTATATGTACCATTGGAAACTATTGAAGAGATCTTTGAAACGATTGAAACTATAGTTGAGGGTGTACGTAAATCGAATAAAGATCGATTAGTTACTATTGTAGTAGATTCAGTAATGGGTGCTTCAACTAAAATTGAAATGGCTGCTGAATATGATAAGGATGGGTATGCGACAAGTAAATCAATCATTCTATCAAAAGCAATGCGTAAAGTAACCAATTGGATTGCTAGAGAAAACATTTGTTTAATCTTCACAAATCAACTTAGAACTAAATTAGGTGTATCATTTGGAGATCAGTGGACTACCGCAGGTGGTAAAGCTATTCCATTCCATGCATCTGTTAGATTGCGATTGAAAAACACCGGACAAATTAAAGCAAAGATTAATGGTGTTGAACAAATTGTCGGATCTAAGACCAATGTGCAAGTTGTAAAAAACAGAATGGGTCCTCCTCATCGTAAAATTGATTATGAAATCTACTATGATAGTGGTATTGATAATTATGGTGGTTGGTTAGGTGTTATGAAAACATTTGATTTAGTTGCACAAGCAGGAGCTCATTACACATTGCAAGATGTTGATATGGTAACTGGTGAGGTATTTGGTGAAATTAAATTTCAATCAAAAAACTTCTTAGACAAGGTTATTAATATACCAGAAGTTAAGGCACGATTGTATGCTAGAATATGTGATGCATATATCTTTAAATATCATGCAGGTATTGATGGTGGAATTGACGATGTGATAATCGATGATTCTATGGTTGATGAAGAAGGTTAATATTATATAATATTAGTTATAAATGGATAATAAGTATCAACAATTATTCAAACAGTTACAGAAAGAAAAGGAAAATAATCCGTCCAACGTCGATGATCATATTATGGTGATGGACGGATTAAATACCTTTATTAGAGCGTTTGGAGCAACACCATCAACTAACGAAGATGGAGAACACATAGGTGGCATCACAGGATTCTTATTTTCAATTGGTAAAGCAATTAGAGATTTTAAACCTAGTAGATGTATAATAGTATTCGACGGCAAAGGTGGTTCTGTTCGAAGAAAAGCCATTTATAAAGATTACAAAGGCAATCGAGCAAATAAAACTAGATTGCGTCGCCACGATCACCATTTTGCTGAAATTGAAGATGAGCAAGAAGC
>Ga0181348_1000379_pt1 | contig 18939 bp, 28 predicted proteins | sample Su13VDMM110DN_FD_130092 | JGI IMG/M metagenome (GOLD analysis project Ga0181348, IMG submission 130092) | Freshwater viral communities from Lake Michigan, USA - Su13.VD.MM110.D.N | ecosystem: Environmental > Aquatic > Freshwater > Lake | place: USA: Michigan | collected 2013-07-16
ATGGCGTGCTCATCGAACAGGTGGGCAACCGCGGGATGGCGGAATCGCTGTGGGGGACGCAAAACAACTATTCGCAGTCGCAGTCGAGCGAGCGGGCGGAGACGACGACCGACATCCCGCGTTACTGGTGGATCGAGCGTTATCTGGCGAACACCTACGTCATGTTTTACCCGATGCCGGCGGTGAGCGTGAATGTCGAGGCGCTGATGACCGCCGGTGCCGGCACGGTGGACACGTCCACGGTGCTGGCTTCCACGGAGACTTTCAACCTGCCGGACGACGTGAGCGGGGACGTATTCCGTCCGTTGGTGATCGGGCGGTGGCGTCAATCGCCGATGATGGCGAATGTGACGGTTGCACCCGAAGTGCAGCGGCAAATTGATCTGGCGGAGGCATGGCTGGCGAAGGCCACGCCGCGCAAGCCGCTGGGGGCCGCGCTGTGCGATCCAGGCGTGCCGGAGCCCGGGCTGGCGCCATCCCCGTAAAATGGGCGCTCCTTTTCTGGCTTCCATTGATACCCTGAGAAAGCTCGGGGGTGAACCCAAGGTGACGTATCCGGAGGGCAATGCGTCCTTCCCGGTGACGGAGCGGCTGGTGAAGGTGCCGCTGGCGATCGCGCGGCTTGCGTTCGGAACGGCTGAACTGAATGCCACGCGGTTTCCGGGTGCGGTGTTGACCGATCAATTCGAGGTCGGGAGCGACCGGACGCTCGCGGAGGTGTATCGCCGGTATGAAGTGCTGCCGGGACTGGTGACGATCCGGCCCGAGATAGACGCGGAGACACTGACGCCGGTCACGATCACCACCCAGCGCGTGCGGAAACCCGCGGGCGGGACATCTACAAGCAGTGTGACGATCGGCACGGGCGCGGGCAAGACGTGGACGACGCAGGCGAGTCTGCCTTTCGTGGTCGGGAGCCGGGTGCGTGCAATCGGGGCGGACGCACTCAATTTCATGGAGGGATCCGTGACATCCTTCTCGGGCACGACACTCGTGCTGCTTGTGGACACCGTGGGCGGGAGTGGCACCCTGACGGCGTGGACCTTCCAATTTGCCGGCTACGCCCAGGTGGCGGGCAGCACGACGACCTTTCAACCGGGGAATGATTACGTGGGGACGCGGGTGGTGGCTACGCTGGCGGACTATGCGAACGTCACGCGCACGGTGGATGACTACGTGCAGTTCAACTTCCCCCGGCTGATTCTGGATGTTGATTACGATTCGGTCGCGGCGCGCGAGGGAAGCGTGCGCACCCGGATTACCTGGCTGCGCGCGCTCGCCGGCTCGCCTGCGCGGAACGCCTTCACGGCACAGGTTAAAATGCAGACCGTGGTGAATTACTACGCGGACAAGGCGGCCGCTGACACCGCCGCCGCGGCCGCCGCGATCGAATACTCCCCGATTTTCAACGATCTGGTGTATGACGGGTTGTTCTGGAACACGAACGAGCGGGGTGTGCTGAATGACGCAGTGACGGTTGCCGCCTTCACAACCGGCACGGAAAACCCGACATGGGGCTACATCGTGGAACCGGCGGTGACGTTCGCCGCGAGTACGCCCACGGCTTCCGCATACATCGCGCTGGCAGACAGCACGCCGAGGATCGTCGGGCGCGACATCAAGCCGTGGAAATACAACCTTTGGCGGATGGAGACGCGGAAGGTGGTGCTTCGGTGAGTGACGAGGATCCGCCGCCACCGCCCGAGGCGGAGGCTTTGGAAATGGCGGCGCTGATTGTGCCGCTGGCGGCGGGCGGACCGCCGGGCGGGGTTTCTCCGGAACCGCCCAGGGGCCGGGAGAATCTTGCGCCTCCACTGGAACCGGCGGTGCGCCCGCGGCATCCGTTCGAGGTGTATGTCCGCGGGCTGGCTGCAAACAACTTTACCGCGGACTGCCGGGTGACGTGGGGCACGGTTATCGGGGACGCCCTAGCCGGCGAACTGCACGACATCACCGGCCTGATCATCGGTGCCGCGACATCGTTCACCGTGGCTGCCGGGGATCAGGTGTGGCTGGAGGCTGCATTCGACAGCGGCGGCACGATCACGGCGCTCGAACTCAAGCACGGCGTGGCCGCGGCAAACGGGTGGGCTGCATTCCCGGCGCCCTACCTCGCCGTTGGCGCCGGCTCGAAATGGTTTCATCTGCTCGCGGAAATCCGGCCCTTCCAGGGATTCTATTCCTCGGGAGCAACGCCGGACAGCGGGGAGATCCCCATCACGCTCACGCCGTCCGCCATGACCGGGTATGTGATCGCGCAATGCACGAACACGCACCTGGTCGCCGCGAAGGACTGCATCGGGCTCGCGCAACAACGGGTGTGGCACCTCAAGCCGTGGCACGGCGCGCGAATCGTGCCGGTCTAGGACATGCCCACCCTCGAGACATTGACCGAGGAAGGTGCCTACGGGCTGGTGCATCCCTGCATCGTCAAGTGTGCGGATCCCTGCATTGTGGATTGTTGCTGCGCGGAGTTGGGAATAGATGCGTGCGCGGAGTATTGGGCGTGTGGCGAAACGGACGGGGATCCGGCGTGCAAGCCGAACAGTTGCAACTACTGGTCGGAAGTCCGATTCTACGGGCTGGACATCCCGGCGTGCCTGGACCGGCGTGCTGATGATCACGGCGGGCTCGATTACATGGAGGTGTATGTGGGAGATACGTGCGTGACGGCCTCGGCAATGGCGCCCGGGTTCGCGGATCGCGAGATCGCCCTGCCCCAAGGTGCTGGTTCCTGCGCAAGCCCGACCTTCACGATCACGCGCGAGGAACTGATGGGCTACCTCTGTTCGACGTGCGCTGCCTGCGCGGATTACAAGGTGGCGATATTGTTCCGGGCACTGGATGACACCGTGCTTCTCTGCTGCGAATTCTGCCTCCGGTTGTGCAATGTGCTCTGTCCGTCCGCGAGTTCATCCTCTTCATCCTCTTCATCCTCTTCCGCTCCTGAACCCCCATGAAATTGATCCTCGAATGCAGTCAGAGCCCCGGCGACGTGGTGGTGATGACTGCCGCGGTGCGGGATTTGCATGCGGCCTTCCCGGGTGAATACGTGACCGATGTGCGGACGCCGTGCCCGGCGCTGTGGGAGAACAATCCACACGTCACGCCAATCGAGGACGGGGATCCTGATGCCAGGCACATCCCGATGCACTACCCTCTCATTCAGCAAAGCAACGCGACGACCGCGCATTTCCTCGACGGTTTCCGGGAATATCTCGGGGAACAACTCGGCAGAACGATCCGCCGCGGGCCGGCCCGGGGCGACATCCATCTGAGCGCCGCGGAGCATGCGGCGCCATGCGTGGTGGAATTACTCACCGGCAATCCCGTTTATTGGCTGATCGTGAGCGGCGGAAAGCGGGACTTCACGGCAAAGGTATGGGATCCGGCGCGCTGGCAGGCGGTGGTGAATCATTTCCGCGGGCGGATTCAATTCGTCCAGGTGGGCGAGGCTGGGCACGATCATCCGGCGCTTGCCGGCGTGGTGGACCTGCGCGGGCGGACGAACCTGCGCGAGCTGGTCAATCTCGTGCATCGCGCCTCGGGCGTCCTGTGTCCCGTGACGGCGCTGATGCACCTCGCCGCCGCGGTGCCGCGGATGTGCGCGGATGTGCGCCCTTGTGTGGTGGTGGCGGGCGGGCGGGAGCCGGTGCAATGGGAGCGTTATCCAGGGCACACGTTCCTCGACACGATCGGCAAGCTGCCATGCTGCGCGAGCGGGGGCTGCTGGAAGTCGAGGGTGGTGCCGCTCGGGGATGGGCATGATGAAAGCCTTTGTGTCCGCCCCGTGGAAATCCGCCCCGGCGTGAATCTGCCGGCGTGTCTGGACATGATCACCGCCGCGGACGTGATCCGCGCAGTGGAAAGCTACCTGGCACAACCTCCCCCGGAGCGAAGTGTGCCACCGCCGGAAAAGCCGTGCTGTGCCGGCGGCGCCCCTGCGGCGGTGCCCGGAAACAACCCGGCGATTTGGGGGCCGGGCAAATGGGCGGAGTTGCACGCGCGGCCCGATGCGCTGCCGGCGGACTTTTTCCAACAGGCGAAGCTCGACCGCCAGCGCGCGGAGACGGCGTGGCTGGAAAAATATCGTGCGAGCCTGCCGTGCGATCAATGCCGTGCGGACTTCGACGGGCTGCTCGCGGAACTGCCGCCGGTGTATGATGACAGAGAGGCGTATTTCACATGGACGGTGGGCCTTCATAACGTCGTGAACCGCCGGCTGGGCAAACCGGCATTCCCTCAACCTGCGGCGGCGATGATGCGCGAGTGGAACAATGGAACGGCGGCGCGGCGCGGGTACTGCGGGCGGTGCGAACATTTCCAGCGCGCGACTGCTCACACAGGCCCGACGTGCGCGCTGGCGCGGACGCTGGTGAAGCCGCTGATCGCCCGCGGAAGCTGCCCGGCTGGAAATTGGAAGCTGCCCGCGCTGCCCGCGGATTCCGCCGGGGTGGGGCTGGTGATCGGGACGTTCGCCGCGGTGCCCTACATTCACGCGCAGTTGGAAAGCCGGCGGCGGTTCCACCCGGAGATGCCGTGCCTCGTCGTGGACGACGGGAGCGACAAGGGGGAGGAACTGCGGGCGCTGTGCGTGCGGTACGGGGCGGAGCTGATCGTGCGTCCGCGCCGGCTGAATCACGCCCGCGGGGACATGGATACTTTCGTGCAGGGGCACGCATGGGCGGATGCGCGCGGGGTGCGGCTGCTGGTGAAATTTTCGCAGCGGTGGCTGCCGGTGGCTCCGTGGGCTGAGGCGCTGCTCGCGCTCTCCGCGGAAACTGGCGCTGCTACTTTCAATAACCACTGCGTTTTCCATCATTTCGGATTCCGGTCTGAATGCGTGGCGATGGACGTGGACGCATGGCGTGCGCACCGGGCGCTGGCGCCGGTGCTCGACATGCTGGCGCGCACTGCGGATCAACCGGGCGATTGCGGGGTGGGCGCCGGCGGTGTGCTCGTGGAGGGCGTCATTCACCAGGCCGCGGGCATTGCGGCGACCGGACGGCCCGCGGAATCCGGAGGCAATTATGCGCGCTGGGCGTGGATGGGCGAAAGCCGCGCCGTCGCGCAACCGGGGATCCTCTGGCACGAATCGCACTCCGCCGGCGCCTACCACGCGCAACTGCAACGGTGGGGGATTTTCGATTACGCCCTCGCGGACTTCATCAACCCGGCTGCCAACCTGCACGGATGACTCTCGTGGAAATCATGGACAAGCACGCCGCCCCGAGGGGTCACGGGCACGGCGACAAGAATGGAGATCATTCGTATGGGCCGGTCTATGAAACCCTGCTGGCGCCATACCGGCAGGCTGGGAGCATCCTGGAGATCGGACTTGGCTGGGGATTGTCGCTGGCGGTGTGGGCGGAGTATTTCGGTCCGGAAGCGCAAATTTTCGGGGTGGACAAACAGATCCGTTTTCCCCGCCGGCGCTTCGATTCGCGCGTCCATATTTTCAAGGCGGACGCGACTACGCCGGCCGTCGCTACATTGCTGGCGCCATTCCGCTTCGATGTGGTGATAGATGACGGATCGCATGTGGAGGCGGAGCAAAAGGCGACTTTCAACCTGCTCAAATCCCAAGTGAAGCGCGGCGGCATTTACGTGATCGAGGACTTACTGGATCCGGAACACTCCATTCCACGGTTGAAAGCCCTGCACCCAAACTGCGAAGTAATTGACCGCCGGCGGGTCAAGGGCTGCTACGCGGACGTGCTTCTCGTCTTCCGCTTCCCATGAAGGCGGAAATCCTCGACTGGCTCCACCGGATCATCCGCCCTCGGCGGCTCGGGCATGTCTTTGAGATCGGCGCGCTGAATGTGAACGGATCGGCACGGGATGCGCTGCGGACGCGGGCGTTGTCATGGGAGGGGTGTGACCGCGTGCCCGGCCCGGGCGTGGATGTGGTGGGCAATGCAGTCTAGGCTTTGGTGGTGGATTTCATAGAAGATCGAGAATGCCGCGGATCGCGGAAAGGATTCTGGAACCGCGTGGGCCGGTTGCAAGCTCGGCGAGCGTGGTAAATGTGGCGGCATCGTCCGGCGCCAGCTTGCTCATCGCCTCGAGTACTCCCGCCTCCCGCTGGCGAATCCCGCCTTGCGTCGAGGCGGCGGCGGCGGTGATGCCGGCGGATAACTCCATCGGGCCGATGCTGCCGGGCGCTGCCTTTAGCAGCCAGTATCCAACCAACTGATGCCATTCCTCCGACGTGATTTTTAGCGAGGTGCGGTAAATTTGAACGAGGGTTTCAAAGGCGATTGCCCGGTCGCCTTCGGCATTCTTGATAGTGCTCTCGCAGGTGGCGGCGATTGAACCGAGTTCCGCCTGCGTGAGCGCACGGTTCGTGCGCAGCAACGTGCAAAAGAGGGAAAAGGGCGAGACGGCTTTTTTTGGTCTTGGCATATATTGAAGGCTACGCTGCGAGCGGAGCGGAGACAACACGCATTTGATCGGCGCGTGGCAATCCGTGGCAAAATCCGACTGTTTATAACACGCGAACCGATATTGTTGCAGTTTGCCGTTGCGCTGAAGCCCGTGGGCTTTCTCTGGATTCGCATTTTATCGGCGTTTTTGAGGCGGGTTCCTTGCGGGCTTCCAGCCCGCTTTTGTTCTCTGTTGGTGGCCGGATTCTTGGGATCCGTGGCAGATCCGTGGCAGATTTGCCGTCACCCGAGTTGGATGATGTTGCCGGCTGGTGAGGGAGTGACCGAAAACCATGCGGCGGATTCGTCCTCTGGCTTGCTGTCGTTGTAGTGCTCGCGCACCATTGCCGGGCTGTTGCCCATTTCGAGGGCGACTTGTGCGATATTCTTGGTGATGGCGAGGCGGTGGCTTCCAAAGCTGTGACGCAGGACGTTGATTGGCCAGCGCGCCCATCCGAGCGATCGGCACGCGCGGCGGAGGGCGGGGCTGTGGGCGCGCGCGGTCTGGATTTCGGTGGCGCGCGCGGAAATGACGTTGCCGGTGGCATTGCGCCAGGGGGCGAGCCATGCGCGGAGGACCGGAAGCAATGGGGCGTGCCGGCTGACACGGGTTTTCCGGGCGACCATTCCGCTGATGGCGATGGAGTCCTGATGCCATTTGGCGGCGCTCCATTGGAGGCGGAAGATTTCGGACGTGCGAAGGCCGGCGAAGGCCGCCAGAGCTGCCCACGGCAGCCATTCGCGGTCATGGTCGTGGAAGAAGGTGAGCAGGGCGGCGAGCTGAGGGGCGTTGAAGGTGGTGACAGTGGCGGCGCTTTCGGATATCCACGCGATGCGCTCGGGGGCGGTGATGCCTGGCGGGATGTGCTGGCGGGTGACGGCGTGCCGGAAAAGCTGGATGATGAAGGCGAGGATGTTGTCCCGCCGGCGCGGGCTGACCGGGGATCCCGCCGGTTTGTCGCCGGAGGCGTTTTTTGTGGTCCGGCCGCGGAGGTATGCGCGGATGGATGGCTCCGTGGCGCTGGCCATTGAGGGGAAGGCGCTGGCGAAGCGGCGGAGGTCGTTTTCTAGTGGGCGGATGGTGAAGGCTTCGCTGCGGCGGTTGTCGCGCAGGACGGAAAGAAGGTCTTCAACGATGGCGGCTGTGGGCGGGCATGGGCGGGTGTTGCTGTGTGCGGCGAAGTGTGCTGCGGCTTCGCGAAGTGTGTGGCCTGGGATGAGGGCGCGTGCTGCGGTGTATTCCTCTATGGCGGTGTGGAGGTGGATGCCGGGGGGGAGGCTTTGGACGGCGAGCCGGTAGTCGTCGCGGGTGGCCGCGGTGAGGGTGACGGCATCGCCCTGGCCGTTGGCAATGGCACTGGCGATTTCGCGGGCGCGGGCGATGGCGGCGGAGCGGGTGGGGAAGGTTTCGCGGGAGCGCCGGGCGCCGGCGAACGGGCGCCATGCGACGGCGTATCTACCGCCGTTCTTGTGGACGGAGATTCGGACGTTTCCGGCGCGGACGATCGTCGCGGGCATGTGGATTTAAGGCTGCTTTTTTGTGACGGCTCGCAGGATTCGACGGGTGCGGGGTGCGGGGTGCGGGGCTGGCGAGGGCGGCGCCGCGGGGAGACGTGGCGTGGAGGTGTTTGTCTCGTCAGCAGCGGGAAAAGAGGCGCCGGCGTCCAGGTCGCGGCGGGCGGCATCGGTGGCGAGGCGGCGCTGGATGACGGCGCGCACCCAATTACTGACGGGGCGCCCGTCGCGCTCCGCGGCAGCTTTGATTTGCTCGAACATCTCGGCGGACATGGAGACGCTGATTTGCGTCTGACCGGGTGCTCGGGCGTGCGATTTGGGCGTGTTTGATTTACTCATACGGCGTTATGTGCGGCGTGTAAAAAACACACTGCACAACTTTTTTCAAGAAAAATAGTTGACGGGCCGTGATTGTCCGTGATACGGCTATTCGTATAACGATGAAAAAAGACACACACACGAATGGAAAAACGAAGGCGGCGGGGAGGGTTTCGATTTCGGTCACGGGATTTACGCCGGAGGAAATCGAGCTGCTTCGCAAGCGGGCGGAACTGGCGGACAGGACGGTATCCGCAGAGGTGCGAAACATCGTGCGTCCCGCGCTCAATCCTCAAGCGGCATGATCACGATTTCGCGCGAGGATGTGATGGCAGCGGTGCAGGCGGCGGTGCCGGCGGATATGCTGCGGCAGCTTTTGGTGTCACACGTCGCCGAGGTGGCGGAAGTGGTGCCGCTGCGGGATGAGCCGGGGAATGAGGGGCTGAGACTCTTGCAGTCGCCGACGGTGAGTGCGGCGAAGCAGGCGGCGAAGGCGCACGGGATCCCGGTGCGGACGTTGGGGCGGAAGAAGGCGTATATTTTTCGGAGCGAACTGCGGGCGGCGCTGGCGGCGCGTCCGGCGGGTGGCGCGGTGATCGTGCGGGTGGCGGAAGGGAAAGCGGCATGAATGATTGCATCGGCGAGTTGATCGAGTTTCGGGTGACGCGCAAGCTGCTGGCGGATTTGGTAAAGTGGATCGCGGACGAGGCGCAATTCCCGGCGGTGACTGCGGGGGATTTCACCACGTCGGGGATTCCGGCGGTGCTGGCGAACCGCCGCGAGACGGCGACCTTCGCGGTGGCGCGGCTGATCGAGATTTTGAGGCATCATGGGGTGAAGGCCGTGGATGCGGACGTGGATGCGGTGCTCGAGCGATTCCGCCCGCGCTGCGCTGCGATCGAACTGGAGGGATCGGCCCGATGACTGCGCTGCACGTTGGTATTATTTGGGTGTTTTGCACCGTGTGGCTGGGCATCCTGGTGTGGTTGCTGTGGCTCGCCGTGGATCTGTGGAGGGATTGCCGGCGGCGGGCCAGGCGGGTGCGTGAGGCGCGGCTGATGCTGGCGCGCGGGATGTCTGCTGACGGCCGGCGGGGATCAATCATGGAGGACGACGCGGGATGATGCCTTCGCTGACCAAGGTTCTTATGGCGGTCTTTTTCGCCGCGTGGGCGCGGGCGATGGTGCTCCTTTTTCTGATCTAATCCAACCAACCAACCAAACCAACATGACACCTAAAAAGCAACCGACCGACCAAAAACCCAAGATTGAAGCACTGGACCCGCCGGACCCGGTGAAACTCGCGGAGGCGAGGGCCGAAGATGCGGAAGCGCGCCTTTCCACTGCGGAGCGGTTGCTCGCCGAGGCCACGAAGGCGCTCGCGGACATCGAGAAGAATCCGCTGATGGTGGCGCTGAATTACCTCGAAGGCGGGGAGACGGCGCGGGAGGCGGGGCGCAAGCTCGCGATCCTCACGGAGGCGGTGATTCGGCTGGGCTCGAAGGGCACGCTCAAGCTGGAGATCGGCGTGAAGTCTTTCAAGGCCGGGAGCGTGACGCTCACCGGGAGCGTGAAAACCAAGGTGCCGATGCCGGATCCAGAGCCGAGTATCTTCTATCTGGCCCCCGGCGGCGCGCTGTCGCGCAAGGATCCCAACCAGGGGGAATTCGGCTTCTCGCATGCGGATCGGTCTGATCCCGCGGACGCACAGCCTTACGGAGACGAGTAATTTCAACCAACCAACCAACCATGACCAACACACCTGAAACCAAAGTGGCTTCGTCCACACACGAACTGCTCGCCGCCGGGAAGGCGCTGGGCGCACCCATCCAACTCGCGGGCGTCCCGCCCTACCTAATAGTGCCTGCGGGCTGGCAAATCCACCCTCTGCCAGCCGTGGCGCTGCCGGACTATATACAGCAGCGCGTGGCGCTCTCGGACGCGGAGAGTTTCATCGCTTACGTGAACCAATACAAGACGCCAGCGACCGTGCTTTTCTGCGAAAAGAAAGATGCGGCGGCGGGCGGCGTGGCGGCGGTGTTCACTGCGGTATTCGACTATCACGATCCGATCACCGGGGCGAATCGCTGCCGGCACGTCGCGACTTACGGCACCCCGTATTCCGATGAGTGGAAGGCGTGGAAGGCGGTGGATGGAAAGGCAATGGGGCAGGAGGCGTTTATCAACTTCATCGAGGCGAACGCGCCGGATGTCGTGGACCCGGACAGCGCAAGCCTCATGGAGTTCACAACGAATTTCGAGACGAAGACCGACGTGACATTTGCGAGCCGGATTGACCGGGTGACGGGCGGGGTCTGCATCGGGTTCAAGGAGGACATCAGCGGGGCGACGAAGGACGGAGTTCTGCGCAATATCCCGGCGCGGCTGGGCCTGTCCGTGCCGGTCTTCGCCAATGCGGTGGTGAACAACGTGAAGGCGCGGCTCGAATGGAAACCGAGCGGCGGCAAGCTGTCCGTGACGGTGCATCTGGTGCGCAGTAATCTCGTGCTGGCGGAGGCGCTGGAGGAAGTGATGCGGGAGATTGCGGCCGGGTGCTCGCTGCGCATCCTGTCCGGCAAGGCGGCTGAAACGAAGGACGCGGGGAGCTGGTAGCCGAAACTCCCGCGCATGCCAAACCGGACACTGCCGGAACCGCTCAAGCTGGAGCCTCGCCTTCTCGCCTGCTCGAGACAGGCCAGACTTTTTTTCTTTCATTTGTGGCTCACGGTGGATGATTATCGCCGTGCTCCATTGGGACCGTCTCCCGCTTCACCTACGGTGCTGCGTGCGATGTGCCATCCGGCGGAGCCGGAGATCCGCATCCCCGACGTTGCACGTTGGCTGCACGAGTTGCAGGCATCCGGCGCGATCGTGATGAGGGACTCTGACCGTGGCTGGTACGTCGAAATCGCAGAGAGCCTGTGGTATCGCCGGGAGGACTATGCAGAGAAGCAGCCGAAATATGGTCCGCGGCTGGAACACACCCCGACCCAGGCGACATTGCCCTTGGGACCGGTGAATAAAGTGCCGGAGGATTTACCTTGTAAATACAATCCGATTCAAGCCTTACGAGTCGAGTCCGGAAGCGGCAACGCTAACGAATCACGCCCGCGCGAGGATTCGGCGATTCGCAAGCCTGGCGGCGGGAAGGATTCGGCAAAACGATCAGCGGGACGCTTCTCAGCCGGGGAACACTCGAAGGCGGATGATCCCGTGTGGGTGGACTTCTGCGGATGGATGGCGGATGGCGCCCTGACGTGCGAAGAGCTTTGGATGAACGGCGCGCGGTATCTCGCGCTGTTGCGGGATCGCCGGCGGGAATTCGTGGACGCTCTTGCGGAGGGGCAACTTGCCGGGCGCACGGTGAAGATCACGAACAAGGGCGCGTGGTTCCTGGCGGTGATGGGGCGCAATGGCGCGCGGGAGGCAAGCGCATGAACGCGGCGGCAATCCTGATTGACGAGCGCGCGCGTGTTGCGGAGTGGGCGCGGAGCGGGGGCGACTTCGGGAACGGGCGGGTATTTTTCCGTCGGTGGGTGGAATTGCGCCCGGCCGGCTCGGACGCGGGGGAATGCACCCCGGAGCGGTTTGCGGCGCGGGTGGTTCCGGACGAACTCGCCGCCGTGCTCAAGATGAGCAGCCGGTGCCACGGTGCTGACGAAGACATTACTGTTTTGGACGGGGGTGAGGCATGAGGATGAAGCGTGTTCGCAAGGTGGGTGCGCGGAAGAAGCCGGTGGCGGTGGAACACCGGATGCAGGTGAATCTTTTCAAATGGGCGAAGCTGGCGGCGGGGGCGCTGCCGGAGCTGCGGTGGATGTTTGCGGTGCCAAACGGCGGGGCGCGCAATGTGATCGTGGCATCGAAGCTCAAGGCGGAGGGTGTGAAGCGCGGGGTGCCGGACGTGATGCTGCCGGTGAGCCGCGGCGGGTATCACGGGCTGTGGATCGAACTCAAGGCCGGCCGGAACCATCCGAGCGCGGAACAGATTGCTTGGATCGCGGAACTGCTGCGTGCCGGCTACCTGGTGCAAGTGGTGTGGGATGAGTGGCAGAACGCGAAGACCGTGATCGAGCGGTATCTCGCCGGGAATCTGACGCGCGAGAAGCGCCCGGCCGGCGCGGACAACATGGGGGACGTGCGGCGATGAAGCGCAAACAAAAAGACAAGCTCGCCTTAGGCAAGAGTGGATTCGCTGCCTTGCGAGAGTGGAATCCCACGTTCAAGCATCACCATCTCCCAATGTGGGCAAAGAAGCGTCTCCGCTTGTGGGCGATTGAGTGCGGCGAATGGAAGGCTGGAATCACCACTCATCAGGAATTCCTGCCGCGCGAAGTGTTTGACCATTGGGGAAGCATCGTGCGCGGCGGTGTTCTCGCCGTCTATGCGATGCCATACAACGAGCCGGAAGCACTCGCCGGGGTGTGGGCCGGGATAATGGATTGCACGCTGGAAACGTTTGCGCCTGGGCCGTGGAACGAAGGGACGACGTGCTACGTGTTTTTGCCTAACGCGGGGGACGTGCGGCGCTGATTTTATGCAAATCGCAACACTGACAAGACCGATGACGTGGGCCGGGAGGCGGCTCGACACTGGACGGTATTACCTCGATGACGCCAGCGCCGGGAATCTGCTCACGCACTCGAAGGGGCGGGTGACGCTGGAGCATGTGCCGCCGCTGCGGTACGGCGAGGACTTCACGCTATCCGGGTTATGCGCGCGTGGCGTGACGCTGACGGTGCTGCATCCGGGCGGATTCGGAGATTTGCTTTGGCTGAACGCGATTTATGAGCAGATGTCGGCCTTCGGGGTGTTGGTGAGGCATTCCTGCTTTCCACACTACGCGCCTGTGCTGGCTGGGTTTTGCGAAGTGCTTCCGTATCCGCTGCCGGTGGACAAAATGGACACGCTGTCGCCGATCTGCATGGAGAACCTCGTGATGATCGGGGAGACGGGGACGGAGCATCCGGCGGATCGGTTTGCGGCGGCGTTTGGGCTGGGGCCGGTGGCGAAGAAGGCGGCTTACCTGGTGACGGATGCCGAGCGGGACGCGGCGCGGTCGTGGTGGCCGCGGACGCCGGGGAAGAGGCGCGTGGCGGTGCAGGCGCAAAGCAGTGTGAGGCTAAAGAGCTGGCCGGGGCTGGTGGAACTGCCATCGGCACTGTGGCGCGAGGGCTGGGAGGTGCTGATCATCGGCGAACCCTCGGGCAACACGGTGGAACTGCCGCCCGAGGTGCGCGATTGCACGGCGACCGGGACGGGCATCCGCGCCAGCCTGGCCGCGGCGGCGGAGTGCGATGTGTGCGTGGGGGCGGACAGCGTGCTGATCCACGCGGCGCACGCGCTGGACATCCCGGCGGTGGGGTTATTCGGTCCGTTCGCGGGCGCGGCCTACATGGCTGGATACAAGGGCGGGTGGATCCAGGGCACGCGGGAATGTTCGCCGTGCAGCTTGGATTTCGAGGTGAAGGCGGCGCCGGCTCATTGCGGGCCGTCGTGCGCGGCGCTGGCTGGCATCAGCGTCGGGCGCGTGGTGGAGCGGGCGCGGAAGATTTTGGAGACTTTATGAAAACACATGAAACGACGGTGACGGGCGGGGGCTGGACTCTCGCGGAAACTCTACTCGGTGAGCCGAGGTGCCTGGATGATGTGATGGTGGTGGACGTGGAGACGAGCGGGCTGGATCCGCGCCGGCACGGGGTGTTGGAGATCGGGGCGGTGGCGCCGGACGGGTCGGAGTTTGAAGGCAAGTGCTGGCTGGATCCGGATCGGCAGTGGGAGCAGGGGGCGCTCGATGTCAACGGTTACACGGCGAAGGGGCTTTACCAGGTGACGGGAGAGATGGCCGGGGCGTCGAGAATCGGCGCGCTGGAACTGCGCCGCATTTTCCTCGACTGGATGGCGTGGAAGCTGGATGTCCGCCGGCGCTGGACGCTCGCCGGGTGCAATGTGGGGGCGTTCGATTTGCAGTTCCTCCGCCACATGAGCGGAGACGCGGTGCAGCCGGACTTCTCCGAAGTGGTGGCGGTCCGGACGCGCGACCTCGGGACGCTGGCGATGGCTTGCGAACTGGTGGGGATATTTTCCCCGCCGCCGTGGGGCTGGAACGCGGATGCGATTTTCGCGGCGTGCGGACTTGGCGCCGAACCAAAGCCGCACAGTGCAATCACCGGAGCGCGCATGACCGCGGCGGCTCTGCGGTTCATGGCGGCGGCTCTGCACCGGGTAAATCCATGAGGCACATTTTCACGAGATTCATGGCTGGCCAGTCGCGGCATGCGATCGCGCGGAAGGCGGCGGATTGCCCGGACGTGGGGGTGACATTTTGCGGACTCCACTACAATCTGCGATGCTCGAAGGCCGGGCTGAACGGTTCGGCGCGGGTTCGGAAATGCCGGGAGTGCCTGCGGGTGATCCGGGAGGAAGGCGCTTGACCCATGCCCGCTTAAAGCGTATGAATAGACGATGACAACAATACCCAAAACCCTGCCACCGTTCGCGAGCGCACTGCGCGCGTGGCGCTCGCGCCGGACACTCACGCGGGCCGAGGGGGCTGCACTGCTGGGCATCTCGCGCCGGACACTGGAAATGTGGGAGCTTGGCCGGCAACCCTCCCGCCCACTGTGGAGCCACGTCTCGCGGAAGATTTCCGCGGGTGCGAAGAAAATCAAATTAGACGTTGACGAGGCTACGCTGAAAGCGTAAGCAATGGGACATGAGCAAACCATCCAATATCAACATCAACATCAACGACACCGCCCCGAAGCTGGCGGCACACACACCCGGTCCGTGGACCATGAAAACCAACACCACCACCACCCCGGCCCAGCCGAACGCGCAGCCCGTCACGGCTGTAATGTATTCCAGTCGCGCGGCGGCGCTGATTCGTGCTGGCAGAGTGCCAGCCATGCTCCGCGAGCGCGACGCGCTGCTGGCGGCTCTGGAGGCCGTTGTCGAGGAAGCCGACGCGGAACATGGCGGAGTCTGCGCCCAACCTGACCCGCTCATTGAGGCCGCCCGCGCCGCCATCGGCCTTGCCACGGCTGGCGGGGAAAGGGGTGCGAAATGAGCGCGCCTTTGATCGAAACGACCGACGAGGAAAGGAAGGAAGTGCTCAATGACTTTCTTGCCGACATCCGCCGCCAGAAGGAGCAGATCCGCGCTGCGTTGCCGGCTGCCCACTCGGGCATCACGACACTTGTTGCCGCGTGTGCGTGCAAAACAGGGCAGTCCTATCATCTTCGCGCGCTGCTCTATTCCCTGTGGAACGGCAAGCCGGCGCGGCTGTTGGAGATTGTCAGCCTTGACCGTCCCCTTCGCGCGGCGTTGCTGGCGGTGATGAACGTGTTCGGCGCGGATGCGTTCTTTTACGATGAGATCAGCAGGGCATTCAAGGTCGCTGGACTATACGGTTGGTTCCTAGAAGAAGGTGAAGAAGGGGGTGCGAAGTGAACCCTCCCGCAACCATAGCCGGGATGGACTGGCTCGGCGGCGCCGTGCATGTGATGGTGTCTGATGCGGCGGAAAAGCTATCCGGCCCGGACATGCTGCGCCTCGGGTGGCTGGACATCAAGGGATCGGGTGAGTGGACGCCCGTCGAGCGGCTCGACGCGCACACGCGCTGCGCGCGCTACATCGAAGTGCTGAGGCTGGCGGGCATCCGGTGGAAGCCGGTGCCGACCTCGGGCACGCCGGCGGAGCGGCGGGAGACGGTGGAGACGCGGAAGATTTGGGCATTTGACGGCCGGTTCCTTGTCCGCTTCCCGTATGGGGACATCGAGGCGAAGGCGGCGGTGGCCGCGGTGCCAGGACTGCGCTGGAACGGGGCCGCGTATGCGGTCAAGTCGGGCGTGGCGTCGGCGGACGCGATCGAGGCGATGGTGAGGGAGCATGGGTTTGTGCTGGATGAACAGGGCGAGGCGGAAGTGGCGTCGGTGCGGGCGTCGGCGTCGGCGCTGGCGGTGGCGAGCCGTGCGAAGGAGGGTGCGCTGGCGATTGCCGGGCTGGAGGGCGAACTGCGCCCCTACCAGGCAAGCGGCGTGGCGTATCTGACGCTCACGGAGCGGTCATTCCTCGCGGATGACATGGGGCTCGGGAAGACCGCGCAGGCACTGGCCGCGGTGCAGGCGCTCGCGGCGTGGCCGGCGGTGGTGGTGACGCTGGCGGCGGTCAAGCTGGGGTGGAAGGCGGAATGCGAGCGGTGGCTGCCAGGGGTGAAGGTGGTGATGGTCGAGGGGAAGGAACCGGGGCCGGGATTCGAGCCGGGCGAGCGGACGCTCTTCATCGTGAATTACGACATCCTCGCGGCGCGGGTGGACGAATTGAAGGGCGCCGGCGCGGTGATCTTCGACGAGTCGCACCACTTAAAAAACGGCAAGGCAAAGAGGACGGCGGCGGCGAAGGCGCTGGCGCGCGGGGTGAAGGTGCGGTTCTGCCTGACCGGGACGCCGGTGCTGAACCGTCCGATCGAGCTTCTGCCACAACTGCAACTGCTCGGCCGGCTGGATGACCTGGGCGGGTTCTGGAATTTTACGCAGCGGTATTGCGCGGCGAAGCAGGCGAATCACGGCGGGGGCCGGACGGGCTGGGACATGAGCGGGGCGGCGCATTTGGACGAACTGCACGACAAATTGCGGTCGGTGTGCTTTCTCCGGCGGACCAAGGATCAAGTGCTGGCGGAATTGCCGCCGCAAATCGTCACCCGTGTCCCGCTCGGGATGACAGTGGAAGGCCGGCGCCGGTATGATGCCGCCGCGGCTGACATCAAGGCATGGCTGGCTGACAAGGCATGTGGGGCTGAATGGGAAAAGAGCGTGGCGCATTTGGGCGAGGAAGAGCGGGAGTGGCAGCGGTCCGTGAAGATCAACGAGGCGATCGAGCGCCTGGACGGGATGGAATTGCTTTTGCGGATGCAAACCCTCGGACTGGTGGCCGCTGAGGGCAAGCGCGCCCTCGCCGCGGAATGGATCACGGAACTGTGCGCCAGCCGGAAGGTGCTGCTTTTCGGGCATCATCGGGCGGTAATGCGGGACGGACTGTTGCCGGATCTCGCTGATCTCGGGCCGGTGATGATTGACGGCGACACGCCGGCGCCGGCGCGGGCCGCCGCGGTGCAACGGTTCCAGCGGGATCCGGCGTGCCGGCTGCTGCTGGCGAATTTGACCGCCGGAGGCACCGGGCTCGACGGGCTGCAACACGCCGCGGCAGACGTGGCGTTTATCGAGTGGCCATGGACGCCCGCCGGCGTCGAGCAGGCGATCAGCCGCGTGCATCGCATGGGGCAGTCCGGAACGGTGCATGTGTGGCACCTGATGGCAGAGGACACGGTGGACGCCACGCGCCTCGCCGTGCTCGACGCCAAAGCCGGCACAGTCGGGGCGCTGACGGATGGGGACCGGCGGAGCGCCGGGGTGGCGGCCGCGCGGAAGGTGGCTCGGGGGATGTTTAACGACAAGCTGTGCAACCCGCCCGGAAGCGGCGCGTCGCCGAAGTCTGAGACTTTATGACAACGACCAACGACCAAAACGAAACCGCGCAGGCGGGTTGCGCACCAGCGGCTGGCTCTGCACCGCTGGCGCTCGGAAAGTATATGCTCACTCACTGCCGCTTCGGAAAAGCGACTGTGAACGTGACCCGCACAGACGAAACGTGGGCTGACTGCGAAGTGCTCTCAGGCACCCTGCGCGGCATGGGCCGCGGCGCTGTGTGGGGGCCGGGCGACACGAAGACCGTGCGGATAGAGCATGGCGTGTGGACTCGTGTGCAGAGCGATAAGGTCAGCGACCCGCGCCAATGAACGCCACGATTTCACGAGAGACGCAATGCGCGGGTTCGCTGCACCGCATGGTTAGCGCATTATGAGATACACACTGACCGGGCAGCTTCCGAGACACCTCTACTGCTGGGTGGACACCCGCCACACGCATGTAGAGCCGTGCGGCTTCCTCCCCGCCGCGTGGTATGGGCTGGTCAGCTACCCTGGGCGGATGTGGGGCTGCACGGTGATGCTTGAATCAGGGGCAGTGTATCGCAACCTGCCCGCTCACGCCATCGCCTTCGACGCGAAGCCGGAGGGCGATTGGACGCCTCAAGACGCGCAAACATGGGACTGCTACGGATGGGATTTCACGACCCTAGAATACGAGTTTCTGCGTGGGTTAGAGTGTAAAGTTCGGGCGGGTAGGAAGGAAATCGGCGGTGAGTATCTATTCACGGTCGCGCCCGTCGGAGACAGCTTCAGTGCCTGCCCGGAACAGGCGAAGGAGTTTACGTTTGCGAAACTGGACAACGGATGGCTGACGGTCCAGCCGACCAATCACGTCGTGTTTCGTGAACGCAGCTTTACCGACAACAAACTAGAGTTCCAAAATGGACTCAAACGACAACTGGACGCATGGACTACCGAGTGACCTATTGCGCTAACGCGCGGATATGCGACGACGGGGGACAAAGCTCGTGAGCACAGCCGACGCCAATATCGTGGGCGGGGCGCACGCTGCGGACTTTGCCCGTCGTTCGTCATCATCCGCTGGTTATCCGTCCGGTTTAGAGCGGGTCGTTGAAAGCACGAAAGACGGGTTCGATGGTAGGGGAGCGGGGGGACTTCTAAAATGGGAAGCCGAAGGCGTGACCTTGTATTGCGGCGACTCGCGCGAAGTGCTGCCGCTGATTGCCGGCGTGGA
>Ga0181348_1000381_pt1 | contig 18867 bp, 16 predicted proteins | sample Su13VDMM110DN_FD_130092 | JGI IMG/M metagenome (GOLD analysis project Ga0181348, IMG submission 130092) | Freshwater viral communities from Lake Michigan, USA - Su13.VD.MM110.D.N | ecosystem: Environmental > Aquatic > Freshwater > Lake | place: USA: Michigan | collected 2013-07-16
GCGGCTACACTAGCAAATACTGTAGCAGTAACGGGTAACGCAACATTTTCTAATACTGTAGCAGTAACAGGTAACGCAACGTTTTCTAACACGGTGGCAGTAACAGGTACGATATCCGTTACGAATGCTGCAACGTTTTCTAATACTGTAGCTGTAACGGGTAACGCAACGTTTTCTAACACGGTGGCAGTAACAGGTACGATATCCGTTACGAATGCTGCTACACTAGCAAATACTTTGGCAGTAACTGGTAATGCAACGTTTTCTAATACTGTAGCAGTAACGGGTAACGCAACATTTTCTAATACTGTAGCTGTGACTGGTGCAACTACATTATCAAACACGATTGCTGTAACTGGTAATGCAACGTTCTCTAATACAATTACTGTTACTGGTGATGCAAACGTATCAAGCACACTCGGTGTAACTGGTGCGGCAACATTTTCTAATACCATAGCTGTAACTGGTAATGCAACATTTTCTAATACTGTAGCTGTGACTGGTGCAACTACATTATCAAACACAATAGCAGTAACTGGTAATGCAACGTTTTCCAATACTGTCGCGGTAACAGGTGCTGCCACTTTGTCAAGCACTCTAGGTGTTTCTGGTGCTACTACCATAACATCTGCTAGTGCATCATCCTTGGCAGTCGGACTCACTGGAGCAACTAACCCTGCGTTTACTGTTGATTCTTCTACAGCGTTACAAGTCGCCGGATTAAAAGTTACCGGAGCAGCCGCAGGTGGTACTGTTGCTTTGGTGGCAACAGACTAAAGCTCAAATACCAGTTTAACATTTAACGCGAAGGGCAGTGGAACAATAGGTATTGGCAGTGTCTCCACTGGTGCTGTTACGATAACACCAGCAACAACCATCACAGGTGCCGCAACTTTATCCAGCACACTAGGTGTGACTGGCGCAACCACTTTATCCAGCACCCTTGGCGTTACAGGTGCAGCCACTCTTTCTAGCACACTTGGAGTCACTGGTGCAGCCACTCTTTCAAGCACCCTTGCAGTCACGGGCGGAACATTCGAGGCTATAACCATAAGTGGCAGTAGCACCAATGCTAAAGGTATGCGTTTCCAAAACTCGGCTGCTAGTTCAAAAAATTATAACATTGGCTCAAGTGGCGGTGGTCCTGCTTCTGCGGGTTCGTTTTTTATATATGACGATACGGCGGCGGCAACACGAATGGTCATTGATACCAGTGGTAATGTCGGCATCGGCACAACTGCACCATCAACGACACTTCAAGTCAACGGCACTGCTACAGCAACCACGTTTGCAGGGGCTGGAACCAGTTTAACCGGAACAGCAGCAAGTTTAACTGCTGGTAATGCTACTACAGCAGCCGCACTTACCAACAACAGTCCTTTAAACACTCCATCAGCAGGAACATTAACTAACTGCACTGGCTTGCCTATAGTTGCTGGTACTACAGGTACATTATCTGTGGCTAGGGGTGGTACTGGTGTCACAGGTTCTACTGGGTCTGGTAGCGTGGTTCTTTCTACTTCACCAAGTCTGACAACACCAGCTCTAGGCACTCCATCGTCAGGTAATTTATCTAGCTGCACGTTTCCCACACTTAACCAAAACACTACGGGCAGCTCAGCATCATGTACTGGTAATGCAGCAACAGCCACCACTTTTTCAACTTCAGCATCAAACTATAGAACTGTAACCGACGGTGCAGTAGTTGGCCAGTTAATGTGGAAAAACTATGGTAACAGTCATACTATCTTTGATGCTTCGAATAGTACAGCCCCAAACGGTGCTGGGGTAAATAATACAAATGCCACCAATGGGTGGTCTGGCACATACCCAACACTAATGGGGTGGAACGGTGCAAGCACCTACGGTGTTCGAGTTGACTCTGCTAGAATTTCTGACAGTACTTCGGGTAGCTCAGCATCATGTACAGGTAATGCCGCAACTGCAACCAATTCTGCTGGGGCTTTCACTGTTCAGGGTGCTTTAACTGTCGGTAACTCAACCTCCTCAGATATTTACATGACGGATACCGATGAAGGTGTACGCCGTATTCATTGTAACTCTAACCGTGTTGGTTTCTTAAATTCAAGTAATGGCTGGGGTTCATACTGCGCTGATAACGGTGATTGGACCACTGACACCATTGGTTATGCTGGTGCATCGATGCGGGCACCAATCTTCTATGACAGTAATAATACTGGTTATTATTGCGACCCTGCTGGCGACGGCGAGTTTAATACTTTATCAATCACAGGAAGTGGTGGAATATCATATCCAGGGTTTGCTAATTGGCTGGGTGTTGGGGCTAATCAAATAGGCTTTGGATGGAACGGCAATGTTTATGTCGGAGTTGATAATGCGGTATATTTTCAAGTCAGCGTTGTTTCCGACAGGCGTTTAAAAACAGATATTATAGAATGTGATAACGTAACAGATTTGTTAAATCAAATTCGTGTTATTGAATATTCCTTTGTTAACAATGTTCCATTGATGAGGAATGCGGATTCTCTTCGCCATACAGGTGTTCTAGCTGACGAAATATATAAACTTATTCCTGAGGTTGTTTGTGGTGAAGAAAACGGGCTAAATAGTGACGGAAACCCTCGATACCAATCAGTTAATTATGCTGGTTTAACTCCTTTTTTAACAAAAGGCTTTCAGGAACATGATTTAATTATTAAGGCGCAACAAGATCAGATTCAAACAATGCAAGCGCAGATTGATGCGTTAATTAAAAAGGTGGGAATATAAAATGGCAATAACTTATACCTGGGAAATTACCGAAATGCAGACAGTAGACTCAGATAGTTTAGATGATGTTGTCATGCAGACAAAATGGATAAAAACAGGAACTGATGAAACCGGAGCTACTGGCAAGTTTACTGGTGCTACACCTTTTAATCCAAAATCAGTAAGTCCAGACGCTTTTACTCCGTATGATCAGCTAACAGAAACTATTGTTTTAGGATGGATACAAGCTGTTGTAGTTGACAAGTATGCAGAACATGTAAACAAAAAAATCGCAGATGAAATTGCCGCAAAAACAATAAAAAAACCAGCATTACCGTGGACTGCATGAAAAAGACGAATAAAATATTCGAATAAATATATAAGTAGTACAAACAATTATAATTTAACTGTAGATGAGGATTTATATGAATAAACTAAACTTGAAATTAAGTCTTGAAGAAATTAATGTAATAATGCAAACATTGGGTCAACTGGCATCTTCAACTGGTGTATACCCATTATTGCTTGATATTAAACAACAAGCCGAAAAACAGATTCAGGAAAACAACAATGCCAACGATGCAAGTTGAGTTAATTAATAACTTAAAGCGAGGTTACTAGCAATGGCTGTACCGGCATCAAGAAACGATTTTAAAGAATACTGTCTTAGAAGGTTGGGAAAGCCAGTTATAGAAATTAACGTTGATGATGATCAGGTTGAGGATAGGGTGGATGAGGCAATAAGATATTATTGGGACTATCATTTTGATGGGTCTGAAAAGACTTATTATAAACATCAAATAACATCCAATGATAAAACCAATAAGTATATCACCCTGCCGGAAAATATAATTGGCGTGGTGAGTGTTTTCCCAATTTCAGATCCTTCTATCAGATCCGATGATTTGTTTAATATCCGGTATCAGATTGCTTTAAACGATCTTTATACTTTGACAAACGTCTCATTGGTTCCTTATTATATGGCAATGGAACATCTTTCTTTATTGACGGAAATGTTGGTTGGTAGGCAACCAGTAAGATATACGCGACACAGGGATCGCTGTCATATTGATATGGATTGGAATGTGGTAAATGAGGGAGAGTTCCTGTTAATTGAGGCATATGAAGTTATAGATCCTGACACCTTTACAGATGTTTGGGGTGATCGTTGGCTTCAAAATTACACAACTGCTCTTATTAAAAGACAATGGGGTAATAATCTGACCAAGTTTTCGGGTATGGTTTTGCCAGGGGGTGTTCAATTTAATGGTGACAGAATACTATCAGATGCGCAAGCAGAAATAGAAAAAATGGAAGCGGATATGATCAGCTCTTACAGTTTACCTGTTACGGATATGGTAGGATAAATTGACAACATCCCTCTATTTTAATAATTTCAAATCTTCGATGGAGCAAAACCTCATCGAGGATTTGGTTATTGAATCAATAAAGATATACGGGCATGATGTATTTTATTGCCCCAGAACTATAGTGGCGAAAAATGAAATTTATGGTGAAGATTCCATTTCAAAATATCAAAATGCCTATCCGGTTGAAGTTTATATAAAAAGTTATGATAGTTATGAGGGTGATGGGCAATTCTTATCCAAGTTTAATTTGGAAATAAGAGACCAAGTAACATTTACCATTGCTGTAAAAACATTTTTAGATGAAGTTTCTGTTGCGCATTCTCCAACATCTAGTTATACCAGACCATTGGAGGGAGATTTGATTTACTTACCAATGGCAAGTAGATTATTTGCTATAAAATTTGTAAATAAAACTCCTGTTTTTTATCAGATGGGATCTATACAAATGTATGATTTGGTTGCTGAAGTTTTTGAATATAGTAGTGAAAGTTTAAATACAGGTATTACTGAGATTGATGATATAGAAAAAAATTATACTTTAAACTCAACTTCAACCAAAATAGTTGGAACATTCAATCTCGACACACAAGCTGGGGATTCTTTTGCTGATAATAGCGAGTTACAATCACAAGGAAATAATATCATAGATTTCACTGAGATAGATCCATTCAGCGAGGGGGTTATTTAATGTTCGGTACAACTTGGGATCATAATATATTAAAAAAATATGTTATTTTATTCGGAACTTTATTTAATAATATTTCTATATACAGAAAAAATACTGCCGGCAGTACAATACAAACAATAAAAATTCCGCTTTCCTACGGACCAAAAGATAAATTTCTTGCCCGTGCGGATGGTGACCCAAATTTTGATAGACAGATAGCCACTGTTTTACCAAGAATGTCGTTTGAAATGCTTTCTTTTAATTATGATGCAGATAGAAAATTAAATACCCTGAATAAAAGATATAAACAAAGCGGAAATGATTTAAAATACAGCTATCAACCAGTCCCATATAACATTACTTTTAATCTTTATGTGATGGTTAAAAATGCTGAAGATGGAACTAAAATAATAGAACAGATATTACCTTATTTTAGACCTGAATGGACAACCACCGTTGAGTTGTTATCAGATATAGATGGTGTATATGACATTCCTTTAATTATAAATAGCATTAACAGTGAAGATTTATACGAAGGTTCGTTTACAACTAGAAGAGCAATTGTATGGACACTTTCCTTTACAATGAAAGGGTATATTTTCGGACCTGTAAAAAATTCAACAATAATTAGATTTGTTGAGGCAACTACAAAGATTGCAACTGGGGATGATATAGTTAGCAACACTTATGCTAATTCAGTAATTATATCGGTCAAACCAGGATTAACTGCAAATGGAGTGGCAACAAGTAATGCAGCCACCTCAATCAGTTATCTTTCAATTAATGCAGATGATGATTATGGATTTATAACGGCTTTTACAGAAAATGAATGATCTGGATACAATTTTAAATATATTACCAGAAGAAAAACTAGAGCAAAAAAATCTTCCTACAGTATCACCCCCAAAAACTCCAATAAGAAATTTGGAAGGGGAGCAGGATTTTTATTTTGCAAGGGAAAATCTTTATGATATTATATCAAAAGGCAATGATGCTATTTTTGAAATGATTGAAGTGGCAAAACAAAGTCAACACCCAAGGGCATATGAAGTTTTATCCACATTAATAAATTCCTTGGTCAGCGCAAACAAAGATTTACTGGACTTACATAAAAAGAAAAAAGATTTCATTGATAACAAAGAACAAGATGATAACAAGATTATAAATAATAATTTATTCGTGGGTTCTACTGCCGAGCTGCAAAAAATAATAAATGATATGAAAAAATGAATAGAGGTTATTTAGGCAACTTTAAATTAAAAAGGGTAAACGAAAAGGTTGAGTTTACTCAGCAACAAGTAGAAGAATATATTAAATGTTCTAACGACCCAATACATTTTATTTTACGATATTGTAAAATTGTAAACGTAGACAAAGGTCTGATACCATTTCCTCTTTGGGATTTTCAAAAAGAAATGGTTCTCAGTTTTGAGAATAATCGTTTTGTTATATGTAAGATGCCTAGACAGGTTGGTAAGACAACTACGGTTGCCGCTTATTTGCTTTGGAAAGTTCTTTTTTTACCTAGTTACAGTGTTGCCATTCTAGCGAATAAAGATAGGCAGGCACTTGAAATTTTAAGTAGGATTCAATTGATGTTTGAACATCTGCCCAGTTGGTTGCAGATGGGTGTTAGTGAATGGAATAAAGGTAATATTGAGTTAGAAAACGGTTCTAAAATTTTAGCATCAGCAACCTCATCTTCAGCAGTTCGTGGTGGAACTTTTTCCCTGCTATATTTGGATGAGTTTGCTTTTGTACCGTCTAATATTCAGTTACAATTTTTTGCTTCAGTTTATCCTACTATATCATCTGGTAAAACAACCAAGGTATTAATAACATCCACCCCAAATGGGATGAATTTATTTTATAAGTTGTGGATGGATAGTGTTGAGGATAGAAATACTTATAAAAGAGTTGAAGTTTTGTGGTCTGATATTCCAGGTAGAGATGAAGCCTGGAAAGATGAACAAATAAAAAATACTTCAGAAGAACAATTTAAGCAAGAATTTTTATGTGAGTTCCTTGGCTCAACAAACACATTAATAAATTCAACCAAATTGAGAAGTTTGCATTACAAAAATCCAATCAAACAAAATGAAATGGGTTTAAAAATATATGAAGAGCCTGGAAAGGATGTTATCTATTCCGTTGTCGTTGATACATCAAGAGGATCTGGTGGAGATTACTCGGCATTTATAGTGGTCAATGTTTCTACACTGCCATATAAAGTTGTTGCGACATTTAGAAACAATTTAATATCACCTCTGTTATATCCAAATATAATTTACGAGGTTGGAAAACATTATAATGATGCTTTGGTGTTGATAGAAACAAATGATATAGGTCAGCAAGTTGCAGATATACTATATTATGATTTTGAATATGAAAATATGTTAGTGTCTGCCAACAACGGTAGATCTGGTCAATCACTTTCTGGAGGATTTGGAACATCAACACATTATGGAATCAGAACTACAAAACAAGTCAAGAGAATGGGTTGTGCCACTCTAAAAACTTTAATAGAATCTGATAAGTTTTTAATAGAAGATTATGATATTATTCACGAGTTGTCTAAATTTAGTTTAAAGGGTCAATCATATGAGGCAGAAGAAGGCTCGGATGATTTGGCTATGTGCTGTGTGCTTTTTGGTTGGTTAACAACACAACCATATTTAAAAGAAATAACACAGGTTGATATCAGGAAAAAAATAGTAGAACAAAACGAGCAAATGTTGGAACAGGAAATGATGCCGTTTGGTATGTATTCTTCCGGGGATGATGACGTAGATGATATTATAAATCAGCCTCCCCAGGTAAATAGAGGTGAGTTTTACAATGAATTTACTGTTGATGACGAAAAACGAAGTTTTACCATTTTATAAATAATAGTATATAATCATTAAATCACACCGAAAAAGGGAGAATTCAAAATGGCATTCCAAGTAAGCCCTGGAGTAAATATTTCTGAGATTGATCTAACCACAGTTGTACCCTCAGTAGCAACAACATCCGGTGCTATTGCTGGTGTTTTTGGCTGGGGTCCCATAGGAAAATTTTCTCTTATAGATAGCGAAAATACTCTTGCAGCTAGGTTAGGCAAGCCAAACAATGATAATTATGAAACTTTTTTTACAGCAGCAAACTTTTTGTCTTATGCAAATAGACTTTATGTAAGTCGTGCTGCTGTCACAACAGGAACGTCAAACACCTTTACTGTAAGTCTTAGAGGCGACCAGTATGGTATTATCTATTCAGCAGTTACTGTTACAAGTGGTTTGGGTGTATATGGCACTGGCATTTCTGGCGATAGCGTAACAGTTTCTAGCTCGGATTCTAGCACAGTCGTTGAATTATTTAATTCAAACTCAGGGGTTGTTGCTAACGGGTTTATTACTGTTGCAAACACAAACTCCTTTGTTGATGGTGAAACGGTTGTTTATACCTCTGGTGCAAACGCGGTTGTAGGGTTGAGTAACGGTGCTTCATATTTCATTTTAAATTCCAACGCAACTGGGTTTTATGTCGCTTCCGTGTATGGTGGTTCCGCAATCACATTAACAGTAGGATTGACACAAAACACGCATACATTTACCCGTTCAGGTCAAACAAGGGTAACATTTTCTGCAAATGCCGCTCTGGGCAATACCAGTAGCCAAAGCAACCAATCTGTTAACTTTTTTGATACAAAATATTCATTTAATGCTGTTGCCAATAGTTCGGCAGCTGCAACACGCGCTTCTTATATTGTTAAAAATTCTGACCATTGGGATACCGTATCAATACCATCTGGCGTTGAATATGTGGCAAAATATGTAGGTTCAATTGGCAGCAGTTTAAAAGTATCTGCTTGCGATACTGCAAGTCAATATAATTCAACAGTTGATCCGTTCAGTTTAACTGTTGGTGCTGTCACAACAAACAGTACAGTTACCCCAGGCACTTCTGGGCTTTCTATAGTTGTAAATGAATCTACTGCAAACGTTTTTATCACAAACTCGGCAACGTTTAGTACTGCAAACGCAACAACCTTTGCCACAGCAATTGCTGCTAAATTTATTGTTGGTGATTATATTGAAGTGGGTAACACCTCTATCAATAAACAAAAACTTAAAATCAAAACTATCGGTTCTGTCACAACTACTGGTGGTAATGCGTTTTTCACTCTTACATTTTCTGAACCCTATAGGTTGTCAACAGACTTCACAGGGAACACTGTAGTAAGATACTGGGAATATAGTAATGTAGTTGATACTGCTCCTGCAACATCTGACACGGTTTTGGCGGCAAATAGTGCAGTTGTAGACCAAGTAAGTATTGTTGTAGTTGATGAAGATGGTGAATTTTCTGGCGTACCTGGAACTGTGTTGGAAGTATATCCAAACCTTTCCAGAGCTACAAATGCAAAAGCTGGAGATGGGACTACACAATATTATGAAACAGTTATTAATGATTTCTCAGCTTATATTTGGGCTGCAAATGATAGGGCATCCGCAGTTTCTGCTAATGCTGCATCTGTTGCAGCTAGTACGGAAACCACACCACTCACAGCATCATTCGTAGGTGGTAGGGACGGCATTAATGAAAGTTCTAGTACAATAACCCATCTTGCAGCAGCAAGTGATTTGTTCGCAGATGCTACCGCAGTTGATGTTTCGTTGATAGTCGCTGGTAAAGCTGTTGGTACAAATGGAACACAATATGCAAATTACCTCATTGATAACGTTGCAGAAGTAAGAAAAGACTGTGTTGTATTTGTTTCCCCAGAAAAATCGGACACCATTGGTGCAGCTGTTTTGGGGTCTGAAGCTACAAACGTTATAGGATTCCGTAATAATCTAAGGGCTACATCTTACGCTGTTATGGATTCTGGATACAAATATCAATATGACAAGTATAATGATGTTTACAGATGGGTGCCACTGAATGGTGACATAGCAGGTATTACTGCCCGTTCAGATAATCTTAGGGATCCGTGGTATTCACCTGCTGGATTTTCCAGGGGTCAAGTTAAGAATTTGATTAAACTTGCTTGGAGTCCAAACAAAGCTGATAGGGATGACCTGTATAAGAAAGATGTAAACCCAGTAACAACATTCCCAGGTCAAGGTACTATATTGTTTGGAGATAAAACTCTTCTGGGCAAGCCAAGTGCATTTGATAGGATTAATGTTCGTAGATTGTTCATTGTATTGGAAAAGGCTATAGCAACTGCTTCAAATTCTTCATTGTTTGAGTTTAATGACGAGTTTACCAGAGCGCAGTTCAAGAATATTGTAGAGCCGTTCCTTCGAGATGTTCAAGGACGCAGGGGCATTTACGATTTCCGTGTAATATGCGATGAATCAAATAACACAGGACAAGTTATAGATGACAATAGATTTGTTGGTGATATATATATTAAACCGGCAAAATCTATCAACTTTATTCAATTGAATTTTGTTGCGGTCAGGTCTGGCGTAGAGTTCACAGAAGTTGTTGGTCAGCTATAATTTTTAGGTTAAGGGAGAAATAACAAATGGCTTTCAATATAAATGAAATCAAAAGTCAATTAGTATATGGTGGAGCTAGACCAAATTTATTCCAGGTTAGGATAGATACTAAAAATTCTGTAGCAGACCTGAAAGTGCCTTTCATGGTTGAAGCAGCTGCCATACCAGCGTCAAATTTGGGTACTATTAGAGTTCCCTACTTTGGCAGGCAATTAAAACTTGCCGGCGATAGGGTATTTGATCCTTGGAATGTTCAAATTATGAATGATGAAGACTTTAAAATTAGAAATGCTATGGAGTCTTGGTCAAATTCTATTAACAGGCTACAAGCTAATGTCAGAAGTTTAGAAAAATATAAATCTGACGCTACTGTTATTCAGTATGCCAAAGATGGAAGCATACTTAGAGAGTATCGTTTTGTGGGTATATTCCCAACCCAAATCGGTCAAATTGAATTAAGTTGGGCTACTACAGACACTGTTGAAGTTTTCCCTGTTACATTCGAATATGACTATTGGGAAGTTTCCGGTGGTACTACCGGCAATGGTGGTGGGAATTAATACATACATTATTTTTTATAATTAGGGATTTAAAATGAACTTATTTGGTTTTGAAATAATAAAGAAAAAGAACGAACTCTCAGCACCATCTGTCGTACCAGAAAATAAAGACGATGGTGCTGTAGTAGTTGCTGAGGGCGGTGTATACGGTCAATATGTCGATCTTGACGGTTCTGTAAGAACTGAAGGTGAATTAGTAAATCGATATAGGGATATGTGTACTTATCCGGAAGTTGATTCTGCTGTTGATGATATAGTGAATGAAGTTATCATATCAGACCCAAACAAGGATATGGTAACATTAAATTTAGATGAGTTGAAACAGTCGGATAAAATTAAAAAAATAATTCAAGAAGAATTTGAAACTGTAAAAGAAATACTTGAATTTGAAAATTTTTCATATGAAATTTTTAGAAAGTGGTATGTAGACGGCAGGTTGTATTATCATTTTATTATTGATGAAAAAAATCCTTCTGGCGGATTAGTAGAATTGAGATATATTGACCCAAGAAAGATAAGAAAAATACGGCAGATAAAGAAGAAAAAAATTAAAAATATTCCGGTTGTTGAAGAAACTGAGGAATATTATATATTTAATGATAAGGGGTTTGCAAACAAAGGTACAAATTCCTCGTATGGTGGTGGGGAAGTTGGTGTAAAGATATCAAAAGATTCTATTGTACACTGTACAAGTGGTTTAACAAATATCAATGGTGATTTAGTTGTTGGGTATTTACATAAAGCTATAAAACCATTGAATCAGTTAAAATCTATGGAAGATTCTCTTGTAATTTATAGAATTTCAAGAGCACCTGAAAGAAGAATATTTTACATTGATGTTGGTAATTTGCCTAAAATGAAAGCGGAACAATATCTTAGAGATATTATGACCAAGTTTAAGAATAAACTGGTATATGATTCTGCTACTGGCGAAATCCGTGATGATAGAAAATTTATGACAATGTTGGAAGATTTTTGGTTGCCTAGAAGGGAAGGTGGTAAAGGCACTGAAATAACAACATTGCCAGGTGGTCAAAACTTAGGCGATTTAGATGACGTTGTATACTTTCAACGCAAATTATATAAATCGTTAAATGTGCCTATATCAAGGTTGGATGCTGATGCAACATTCAATCTGGGTAGAGCAACAGAAATTAGTAGAGATGAAATCAAATTTGCAAAATTTATTTCCAGATTGCGGTTAAGATTTTCTGAATTATTTAATAAAATTTTAGAAAGGCAGTTGGTATTGAAAGGTGTGATATCAAGTGAAGAGTGGTTGGAATTTAAAAATGCTTTTAAATATGATTATGCCCAAGACAATTATTTTGCTGAATTGAAAAAGACGGAAGTGCTTAGAGACAGAGTTTCGATGCTCAGGGATATGAATGATTATGTTGGTAAATATTATTCTAATGAGTATATTAGAAAAAATGTATTGTATCAAACTGATGCTGACATGGAACAAATTGATAAACAGATACAAGAAGAACAGGCAAATTCCCAATATAATCCATCGATGGATTCTGGTGAAAATGACGGGGGTGGGCAGGAAGAACAGCCAGTGGCAGAACCACCACTAAATACCAAACCTGAGAATGTTAAGTTGCCAAATAGTGCAGGAACACCGCCAGGGTTTGCGCAATAAATTTTAATAAATAATTATTGGAGAAAATTATGACAGGCAAAAGTTTAGAAGATTTATTAGTGTTTGCTTCAGAAGAGCAACCATCAAAATTTTACGATGCTTTCGATGAGATTATAGGGCAAAGAGCCATAGAAAGATTAGAAGATCATAAAAATTATATCGCAAGCACTTTATACGGTGAAGAAGATGATGAAGAGGAAGGCGATTATTCATACGATAATGATGACGAAACTTATGATGATGCAACTGATGATGACGACGATGATGACGATGATGATGATATTATGGACGATGAATTAGAATCCGAATTAGAAGCAATTTCAGGGGAAGAAAATGAAAACACTTAGTTCTTTTGTGGAAATCTATAAACCAAAATCAAAAGATGAGCAAAAATTTGTTGATAAACATATCATTTTAAAAAAAGGTGATAGAAACGGTAATGGGGATGAGGTTTTTAACGGGTCTAAGGTAAAAAAGATTGATAGAAAAAAAGAACGCCACGGGTATGATACCGAAGAGGGTGAAAGTGTATATGAATCTTCTTTAGATAATACTCATGAGTTAATAACTCATCAGGATAATCAGTTATACAAAAGCAGCTATGTACCAGTTGCTAAGAACTTAGAAAAGAAGTTCAAGAAAGGTACATACGATCCAGAAAAGGCAAAAACCCTGTGGAAGTATCATGCTGATCGTGCTGCTGATTCGTATGCCAAAGAGCATGGATCCCCAAAACAAAAAGGTCATCAACTTTTCTCACCAGCCGAGCGTAGAATAGCTGCTGATCATTTTGCAAAAGAACATGAAGCAGAAATGAAAGCTGGTAATTTTCATGAAAGTTATCATACATCAACAATAGCTGCCATGGCTGCATCTAGATATGAACCAAAAGTTGGTGATAAAATTAGAACTAAAAAGGGTGGACAAATTCCAGGAACCGTTACAAAGGTTGACGGGCAAAACGTTCATTTTAAACACCCAGAAGGTAAAACATACAAAACTTTCATAGACAATGTTATGAGAGAAGCAGTTGTTGTAGCCAAACGTAAAAAAGTAACACAAAAACCAGACTGGCCAGGTTGGGACCGGATGATTAATGATGTTGCAACAAGCAGTGCTGCCCCGGAACATAAAAAGGCTGCAATTGATGCGTTGAATAAAAAACGTTATAAAACTGAAGAAGCGGCATTAAATGAATCACCAATATATTTTGTTAAACACGACGAACACCCGGATCATCCTCACTTGGGTGGTAAGAATCAGATTTTTCGTGTAACAAAAAATGTAAAATCTGCAAACGTCAGCAAAAAACATTTGAAAAAATTGGGATTTAATAATGCTCGTATAGAATTGGCGCCGATTTCGAAGGCGAGCAAAAAGGTTATGGAAGAAGTTGCAACCAAAACCCAAGAAGTTGAAGCAGTTGATGAAGCGAAAAAAAATACAGGTGGTTTTGAGAACACGAGACCTGACCGTGCAGATAAAATTGCATTTGATCGTGAACAAGCACTTCACGCAAAAGGCAAAGGTGGGTATCAGAAACTGAGGGATCGGATGGCAAAAGACTTACAAGGTGTTTTCTATAGAAAACATTCGGCTACCGAAGAAGTTGAAACTGTTGATGAAGGATTCAAGTCGGCTAAAATGGAAATAAATCGCCTGAAAACTGCTCGCGCTAAAAATGATGCCATTGCCGTGGCAGCTGCCCGCGTTAAATATGGTGCAAAAGAAAAAGACACAGCAAAAGAGCTTCCAATGCGTAAGGAAGAAGCGGTTGATGAGACGTTTGGTGGTACCAAAACGAAGGTTTATGGTGAACCGCCAAAAGGAACAATTGCCTACGATAGAAAGTATGGTAAATACACTGCTAAGGGTGAACTTCGTAAAAAACCAAATCTAAATAAACCGCCTAAAGCAGAAGATGTTACTGAAAATCATGGTGATGGATATTATGTGATGTCTTCTAAGGGACAATCAGTTAGCTATCATAAAGATAAAGATGAAGCGGACAAACATGCTTCTCAATTAAACTTTAGAGGTGGTTCTTCGTATAAAGTTGTTGCTGATATTAAGAAAAAATCTGTTAAAGAAGAATACGAACAGATGGACGAAGGTCGACCTTCACAGCAACATCCATTAGAAGGACACGAATACCACAAAAAGACTGATGCCCAACTTGAGTATATTGCTAAGGATGCCTATAAAGCAGCAGAAGCAATGAAGTCGCATAATACTACTGCTGAAAATAAATATCGCGACCAAGCAAATGACTCCGCCACAGTAAGGCATTTCAGAAAAACCAGCGGTATGCCAGCTTGGTACAAAAAGAAATATGGACACGCCAACGAGTCGGTTGTGGTAGAAGAAGAACAAATTGATGAAGGCAATCCAAATAAACGATTGGTTTCTACACATGGCGAAGGTGGTCACCACGGAATTACAACCAAGGTTTATTATAATCCTGAATATAAAGAGTACTCAGTTCACCAGTTTAAAGATGGAAAAAACCAAGGTGAAAAACATGTCAGCTACCATGATGATAAAGAGGATGCTCAGGATACAGCCAAAAGTTCTGCTGCTAGGATGAATATCAACTTTAATAAAGAAGAAGTTGACCTTGATGAGACAATTAAACTTAAATCTAAAGTGGTGATTCGTGCTCCAGGTAAAGATTATCACGATGAAGTTGGTACAATTGGTGAAATTCGCCATGGTCAATACAAAGGCGCACCAAAAACTTATACCGTAGATTATCAAGGTAAGTCTGTTCAACTTGGTAAAGAAAATATTAAATTACATAAGGAAGAAGTTGAAATAGAATATGTTATTTCTGGTATCAAGTCAGAATCAAACAAAAATATAGTTTTAAAGGTTTTTAATAGTTTAACAGAAGAAAATCAAGTAATTTTTCTAGAAAAATGTAATGAAGTTGGCGGGGTAGAAGCTATGCTTGATTTTTGTATAAAGAATAGGGGTATAATTTAATGGCATACAGTATATTGAGTAATAGAAAAAATACATCAGCTGTTATATTAATAACATCTAATAGCACTATAACGATTGCTGGAAATAGCAGCGTGAGTAATGTTGCCATTGGATCGGAAGTTTTAACTGGTTGTTACATAACACAAATTTTTTGTGGTTCAAATTCTGGCAATGGGGCGCACTGGGTTGTTAAAAGAGGAACTGATTTGGCAGCTGTATTAGATTCAACTGGATATTTTGATTACGCTGGTTGTGGCATGGCATTAACACTTGCGCCAACTGCAACACTTGTCGCAAATTTAGAAAATAGCACTACAGGGTACTTGTTGATAGAAATTCAAAAACAAGGCACGTTTACGTCAGATTACTTCCAATCGTAAGGTATTAAGATGAAACTAATAACAGAAATTACAGAAAACATTAAATATATTTCTGAAGAAAAGGAAAGTGGTAAAAAGAATCTTTATATAGAAGGGGTTTTTTTACAGGGTAATATCCCAAATAAAAATCAGAGGAAATACCCAATTGATATTTTAGAAAGGGAAGTAAAGAGATATGATGAAAATTATATTCAGAAAGGGCGCGCACTCGGAGAATTGGGTCATCCAGATGGTCCATCTATCAATTTAGATAGAGTATCGCATAAAATAATTTCTTTGAAAAGAGAAGGCGATAATTTTGTGGGTAAAGCAAAAATTATGGAAACACCAATGGGCAAAATTGTTCAGAGCTTAATCAGCGATGGTGTTATGGTTGGCGTGTCGTCCCGTGGTATGGGATCTCTGAAAGCCACAAAAGATGGCATTAACGAAGTCCAAGACGATTTTTATTTAGCAACAGCTGCCGATATAGTTGCAGATCCTTCTGCGCCAGATGCATTTGTAAATGGAATAATGGAGGGGGTTGAGTTTTATTGGCAAGACGGAGGTTATCTTTGTAAGGAAACCAAATCCAAAATAGAAAAGAGTTCTGCAGCTGGTCGTTTAAATGACACCACAAAGTTAGCCATATTTGAATCTTTTTTGAATAATCTTTCTAAAATTAAAAATTATAAATAATAAAAGAACCATAAGGAGCAATTAAAATGATTGATAAAGATATTACTGAAGTTATTGGTGAAACAGAAGAAATGGAGTTTGATGAATCGGTAGCTTCAGATACATTAAAACCATCCCCGTCAAAGGCTGAAATGCTGGCAACTTTTACATCTTTAATGTCACAACTTGGTAAAGAAGATTTGTCAAAGTTTTTAGACGATGCTTTAAATCAGATTGGTAAAGAAGCTGAAAGCACACCTTCGGCAACAGCCCCTGGCAAAAGTGGAATGGGTCAAATGCCTGCAGCAAAACTCAATGTAAAAGAAGACATTGACGAGTTGTTTCAAGGTCAAGAACTTTCAGAAGAATTTAAAGAAAAGGCTTCAACACTTTTTGAAGCGGCTGTTTCCGTTAGAGTTGATATTGAAAAAGTTAAAATTGAAGAAGCGTATGAGAACAAGTTGACGGAAGAAGTCGGTGGTTTGGTTGATAGGTTAGATCAATATTTAGATTATAGTATAGAAAGCTGGTTGGAAGAAAATAAAATTGCGGTTGAAAAATCTATCCGTTCCGAAATTGCTGAAGAATTTTTAGCAAAATTGCACGATTTGTTTATTGAAAGCAATATCAATGTACCAGAAGAAAGGTTGGATATAGTTGCTGAAATGTCTGATACATTGGATAAACTCCAATCAAAATTGGATGAATCTGTAAATACCCAAATACAACTTCAGAATTTAATTACTACTGCAGAAAAAGAAACAGTTTTTGATGAAATGTCTGATGGGATGATTGTAACGCATGCTGAAAAACTTAGAGTCCTTTCTGAAGGAATAGATTTTACTGATGCTGAATCCTACCGTAAAAAAATTGGTGTTATTAAGGAAAAGTATTTTGCAAAATCCAAAACCACAACGAATATTATAACAGAAGAAGTTGCAGAAGCTGATGAGCCTAAAAAAGTAGTTCCGGCTGGGATGGTAGGCTATGTTTCAGCAATTTCAAAATCTGTAAAAATATAAATAATAAACAGTAACAAAATCAATCTATAAGGGAGAGTTATAACTATGTTAGCTGAGGAAATCCAAAACAAGTGGAAGCCAGTCCTGGAGCATGAGGACCTTCCAAAAATTGCAGACGCTCATAAAAGAGCTGTAACTGCGCAACTTTTAGAAAACACAGAGTATGCACTTAGGGAAGCCCATGCACAAGCCGGTGGTCAACATCTGCTTAGCGAAGCTGGTCCTTTAAATGCTGCAGGTGGTGTTTCAAACTTCGATCCAGTTTTAATTTCACTGGTCCGTCGTTCTATGCCCAACCTGGTTGCTTATGATATCTGCGGCGTTCAGCCAATGACAGGACCTACTGGTCTTATCTTCGCAATGCGCAGCAAGTATGCAAATACAACTGCACTTACTGCTGAAGCATTTTATAACGAAGCCAATACAGGTTTTGCATCAGCAAAAGGTGCTAATGCTGGATTTGCTGCTGTTGGTGCTGCTAGTAACACTAGTGTCGGTGCTAATACTGTAGGTACTTCACCTTCTGCGAATACCAACGCAGGAAATGAGTTGTACAACTATACCATGGGTCTGATTGTTGGTACGGCTGAAGGCTTGGGTAGCAACTCCACCGCTATATTTCCAGAAATGGGCTTCTCAATCGAGAAAGTAACAGTTTCTGCTAAGACTCGCGCTTTGAAAGCTGAATACTCACTTGAATTGGCACAGGACTTGAAAGCAGTTCACGGTCTTGACGCTGAAACTGAGTTGAGCAATATTCTTTCTGCTGAAATTCTGGCTGAAATTAACCGAGAAGTTGTTCGTTCAATCATTATCACTGCTGTAAAGGGTGCTGCTGATGGCACCACCACGGCTGGCACGTTTGATCTTGATACTGACTCAAACGGTCGTTGGGCTGTTGAAAAGTTTAAAGGTCTTATGTTCCAAGTTGAAAGGGAAGCCAACCAAATTGCCAAGAAGACACGTCGCGGTAAGGGTAACATCATAATCTGCTCTTCTGACGTAGCGTCAGCATTGCAAATGGCTGGTGTTCTTGATTACGCTCCTGCTCTTAACAGCAACGCATTGAATGTTGATGACACAGGCAATACCTTTGCTGGTGTTCTTAACAGCCGTATGCGTGTATATATTGATCCGTATGCTGGGTCGAACTATATGGTTGTTGGTTACAAGGGTTCTTCGCCGTTTGATGCGGGTATATTTTACTGCCCGTATGTTCCGCTGCAGATGGTTCGTGCAGTTGATCCAAGCACCTTCCAACCGAAGATTGGCTTCAAGACACGTTATGGCATGGCGCCAAATCCGTTTGCCAAAGGTACAACTGCCTCTGATTCAACGGCTACACTTGAACAAGAC
>Ga0181348_1000392_pt1 | contig 18722 bp, 31 predicted proteins | sample Su13VDMM110DN_FD_130092 | JGI IMG/M metagenome (GOLD analysis project Ga0181348, IMG submission 130092) | Freshwater viral communities from Lake Michigan, USA - Su13.VD.MM110.D.N | ecosystem: Environmental > Aquatic > Freshwater > Lake | place: USA: Michigan | collected 2013-07-16
AGCTTCCTTATAAGATTCAACGAGTACAGCACCAATGATTCCACCAAGAAGTAGATCACGTGCCTTGACCTTAGCAAAAGCTGGAGTTGCCAATAGACTCAGCACTACAGCACCAATAATAATCTTTTTCATTTTAAGTTTCCTTTTCATAAGACCATTATATCATAGTTTGAATTAATGTTAACTGGCAAAAAGCTCTTCTTTAGCAATAATATAACTTTTTACTAACTTAGATCTTACAATATCTTCCTTAGTAAACTCAATACAATCAAATAGATTCATGTGCTTAAGAATTTTCATGAAGTTCAATAGCCCATTTCTCTCGGAATCTTTAAGTAGATCTGTTTGTTTAAAGTCTCCAGAGAAGATAATTTTGCAGTTATCTCCAATACGAGTGATGACTGAATCTAATTCTTGATATGTCATGTTTTGCATCTCATCAACAACTACGATACAGTCGCTAAATGTAGTGCCACGAATAAATGATGTGGTCTGAAAATCTACAATGCCTTTAGTCTTCAGAATCTCATACGCATCACCACGACCAAAGAGTTCGTTGCATATGGAATAATAGGGAGCTTCGTATACCTTAGCTTTGTCTTTAGCTGAACCAGGTAAGAATCCCATATCTCTTGTAGGTACTACAGAACGCAAGATGATGACCTTATTTTGATCGCCATGGCCTTCCATAACTTCTAGTAATGACAGATATAAAGAGATGAATGATTTGCCTGTACCTGCAGATCCGTGCAGTAGTAGATTTTTATCTTTAGAAAACGATTCGAATGTCTTAGTTTGATTGTGTGTGAGAGGTTGTATATGTTTTATATAAAGTCCTTTAGGTTCTACCACGTGTCCTTGTCTTGTGGCTTGTCTTTTTTGTTTTCTACTAGATCTTAATTCTACTACTGACATGCAAGTTATCCTTACAAATTTAAGTGAATCACCCAAACATGATAAACTATACTAGAGAGCCTCCAATCTTGGCCTTGATCTTATTGACCGCGGCACGAGTTTTGGTCTCTCTAATTCCTTTAGAACCGTATGTTTCTGCTAGTGGTGATGTAGGATTGGCATGAGCAATCCTTGAAATCATCTCTTTCATACCAGAATCTGCTTTAACACGATCACCAGTACCACCTATAAGATTACAGGATACGGGGACTTTTTCTATATTAGGATTATTTTGGAGGAAAATTTCTGATTGTGAGATACCCATCAGGTCATCCCATTGTTCGCCAGTATCATTGTTTCTAAATGTATAGGTAGGCATCAGTGCTCCTGTTCATGATATATTTATAAATTAGTCCGCCTGACGAGTGAGAAAAGTCTTTCTAATTTTCTTAGGATTAAAATATTCTGCTACTACGCTTATAGCGTCATTAATATCATAGTTCTTGCAAGAGAAGATATCAATATAACCTTCTCCGGTATTATCGTTGAAGTGTGCTATAATATTAGATGTTTCAATAAGCTGGATTACAGTCCATCCAGCCAAATGATATTCATTATGGCCAAAATGCATAACCTGTGGTTCGCCATATGGAACCATTTCAATACGCTTTACTAATTCTTTGATCCAAGCAGTAAGAATTTTTGGATTAGTAATAGCATCTAATTCGCACCCTCCACAATCGAGAAGGAGATGATAGCCCCAGTGATTCATAGTGATCTCCGATCTAAAGACTTATTTATCTCTAGAATTCTTCATCTTCTAGACTTATAAGATCATCTAGATCTCGTGTTTTTAGAGCACGAGCAATCCGTTTTTCTTTGCGATTTTGTCGATAATCATCAATATCAATGCCATATTCTTCATCATCATAATATTCTTCAGCATAGTTACGACGGGTCTTAGACATTACGCATATTGTTCCTGCTTAAATTGTTGGATTTCATCTTCGGTAAAGTTGTGCTTCTTTTTTAGGTGCGCGGTTAACGGCCCGGGCATGTAGTATTGACTTCCACGGGATGAAATGCATCCAAAAGGGCAAGCACGTTCCAAGTCTTCATTTCTAGCTCCTGAACCTGTAGCCTTCTTAGGTTCGGCCACAACAGTATTTATTTTAAGTGCATCTTGAGGTTCTGGTAGAAGTCCCGGGAATGTACGATATACTAGATCATACGTGATTCCAGGATATGGAGACTTTTTATCCTTTATCGCCAAAACAAGCTTAGCATCCTGTTTATCAAGACCTTCAATGAATTGTACAAATATTGTTTCACGCTTCATAGCAGTTAGATTAGGATTGCCACCCTTAATGAATAGATACATACGCCTGAAATCTGTATAGTAGCTAGACTCTTGATCTAGAAAATCTGTTGGCTTATAAGGTGGATCGCCTTCAGGTAGATCAAACACAATATTAGGATCAAACAGATACTTCAGAGACATAACTAGTACAGTATTATCAGCGCATGTAGCCAATGAATTTTGTCTATCCATTTCATTAGGAAGATCTGAAATCTTTTTCAGAATCTCTGCAACACCTAAACGTCTAGTCATTAATAATTCCTCATATTAGAAGTCGTTGATAGCATCAGTTAGTCCCTTTAGCTTATTGGTAACAAAATAATTAAACAATTGGCTACGATCTTTATTAGCTTGAAGATCGTATTCATTCATAATATTCTTTTCAATTTCTTTTGGAATATAATCAAAGTTGATCATTTGTTCGTTGCGCTTAAATCCGCGTAGCATATCCTGCGTACAGAACTCTATAGGATTAGCTGTTAACCATGCTTCTAGCTTCTTAGAGGAAATTGGCTTCTGCCGAGTACCTGTTACTAAGCAGTCGTCTGCACTTAGGAAGTTAGGTACTCCGTCACCGGTATCACCACGAATGATGTGCTCCTTAAGAAAGTTGTCAGGATTCTTACACACAATAAACTTCTTTAGGACTGGAGAGTATTGCTTTACATTAGGATATTGCTGAAGCTGTTGGAAATCCTTGTCACCAGATAGGATTAGGACTTTCTCAAAGCTATTAGTGCGATTCTTGATCAAGGTTGCAATGACATCATCGGCTTCGGCATTCTCAATATGAATGACTCTATAGGGGAAATGTGTCTTAAGCTCATCACGGATCTTATTGAGAGATTCAAAGATAAGGTTCCAATTAAGCTCAGATGCATCGCGATCACGCTTACGATTTGCCTTATAGAATGCAAATACGTCTTTACGCCAAGACCGCTTGCCATCGGCAGCAATAACGAACTCACCATATTCATGTGAGAACTTTACCTTATTAGCGCGAAGTGAGTTAAGTACCATATGCCTAAGAAGATTTTCATCTACATCAGCATTGGTGTGATTGCCCAGCTGAGCCATTAGAGTCGCAATCATAACTTGCGATAGATCGATAATAATCATGTTATAGGTTCCAAAGTTTATTCATGATATAATTATATCTTATTTTGGATTAATGTAAACTGTTAATCTTCAAAATCATTGCCAAAAATCATATCATCTTCTGAGTAGTCTACATTAGTTTCTGCATATTCTTGAATTTCATGATGAATACCTTTAGACTTAAGAAGCAATGATTTAATAGCTTCTACAACAAAAATGCAATCTTTAATACAATCATCACTGCTGACATCAAATCCATGAAGAGAAGCACGATTGAAAATGGGCGCTGCAAGTTCTAACGACACCATTTCAAAGAACAGGTTTTTGATTTTGCCCACAGATAATGTTAGTTCTTCTTCTGTAGTCGGGATTTCTAAACCATCACTTCTTTGTGGGAATTTGATTATGTTATCTGGCAGTTCTACAGTATTTTCAGCCATTATAGATCCTTACTAGAATTATATCTTCGTTGATCCGACCATTAGGAATTGATGAAGCTGTCTTGATTCCCATAAACATCTTATTAAAAGCTAACTTACCATTAGTAAGAACCGATGGAAGTATGTCTTCAGGCTTTCTTAGAGTCTTAGACATAGACTTCTCAGTGTCATAATTAGTAATGGTAGTGCCTTTTACAGATAATCCAGATGCATCAGCAGCAACATAAACCCCTAACTTCTTATATTTACAATTAAATACAATTAGAGTTTGCGCTTTAATGATTCTTGTTGGATCAACAGAAGCAATTTTATATGGTCCGCTTTCCTTTAGATACTTCATCTTAGATATAAGTTGGTCTGCAGACTTTTCTTTTGGCTTACGTGTCTTACGTATAGATTTGCTGACCTGAGTAATAGACTCGGCATCAGAGATGATAGCACTCACAAATTCTAGATACCGCCGTACCTGCATCTTAGTCAGGCGTGAATAGCCTTCTTTCAACTGGTCATCTTTACCAGCAATGGCTTCTTGCAATTCGTTGCGAAGTGCTTCATAGTAACTTGCAATCTTAGAAGCATGAATAGCTTTAACATCATTCTTCTTCATATAATCATATGGCTTAAAATCAGAAGTATACCCATTTGTAAAGAATTCATCGAGGGCTTCTTCCATGTCACCAATGATGCTAGAAGTCCTTTCTTTGATTCTATCAGCAATAGAAACAAATTCTTTCGTTTGCACTAATTCACTCTTTTTGCTAATTAGTGCAAACGTAAGTGTTTCTAGAATCTTTGCGTGAGCCCAATCAATAGTGACATATGGAATATCAGCACCATTGTTTACCATTCGAGCAATAGCTCCAGCAGTTGAGTTGGTTCTATATTCTGGAGCAGTTTTATATGCAGAAATTTGTTGTGAAGCATATCTATCAGAATTTTTCATGAATTCAATAATCCATGGAATCATCTGCTTATTATCGCAAGAATAAGCATACCAATTATAAGCTTTCTGAATATCTAATTGAGTTTTGATTGATTCGGGTGCTGGTTCTGGCCCGATGAACTTATCACCTCCAGCTAAAAGCTTAGCACGTTTGGCAGCTTTTCTATCTTCTTTAATTTTAATATTATGGGCCATTTAACTTTCCATAGTCTACAAACGTTATACTTATTATATAACATCACTCAATTATTGTAAACATATTATTTTGATACGATCTTGCTGCCGTCATATGAGAAATTAAAGTCATAGATCTTACAATCAGTTCCGTTGGTTATGGCTTTTGAGACGGCTTCTCTTTTCTCCGGAGTAACATAAAATAAGAAGAAGCCACCTCCCCCGGCACCAAGCAGTTTGCCCCCAAGAGAGCCAGCATCATATGCTCTTGTATAGATGTCATCAAAGTATGTTTCTGAAATTTCTTTGACGAGGGACTTTTTGTCCATCCAGGCATCATGTAAGAGTCTTCCGAAGTTGTCATGATCTCCGGCTTTGAGCATTCTTCTACCTTCAAAGGCTTTGTCTCTTCCTTTTTTAATAAGGTTGAACTTGTCAATTTGCCCGACTGAAGCCTGCTGCTTCTGGAGGATAGCGTTGGCACTACGGCCGCGACCAGAATACACAAGAAGAAGATTGCTGGCAAGACCAGGAGCATCAATATCAGTAAGTGGTTCGGCATTTACGGTTCCATCACAGTTAAAGGTGAACATGTTAAAGCCACCATAAGCAGCGGCATATTGATCTTGCTTACCAACAGGATAATTACATCTAATCATTTCTACTTCACAAGCAAGTTCAGCTAATTCCATTTTAGTTAGTCTTTTGCCTTGCATCTTAGCAAGTGCTTTAATTAGACCTACAGTAAAAGAAGACGATGACCCAAGGCCAGATCCTCTAGAAAGAATATCACTAATAGAAGCAATAGTAAGTTCTTTTGATAGGCCAAAGTGCTTTAGAGTTTCCTTAGTAATTAAGTGTTCCATGGCATCAATCTCTGGAACAACTTCTACAGTATCATACATGATCTTGATACCAATATTAGATGTTTCGTGCACGCAGACATGTACAGACTTATCAATAGTAGCTGAAAGAGATGCACCAGGTTCACGGGCATAAAAAGCTGGTAGATCTGATCCACCGCTAAAGAAGCAGATACGAAGTGGAGTCTTTGACATAATCATGATTGTTCATATACCTTATTAATGATGCTCCAAGCCTTTCTTGCTGCTTCAAGACCAGCTGGTGGTTCTTTATTATGCTTAATGTTTAGTAGGAACTCTTCCATTTCAAGTTCCCATGATCGATCTTCAAATGGCCATTCCCAAGATACTGTATCAGGTGCGCCCATTTCAGGTCGAACTCTATAGTGTGTAAGGCGTTCTGTTCCGTAACTTCCACCAAGACCATTGATCTCAAGCTTACCCTTCTTACCGTAGATCTCAAAGCAGAATACATTCTTCCATTCTGTACATGATACAGTCAGTGTAGCAAACTTCTTATCAATAGTCTTTAGGATCATAGTGGCATTGTCATCTAGCTCTTGATCCCAGAACTGAGTCGAAGCAAATCCTGCAACACTGGAAACGTGTCCAAAGAACCAGTTAGCTAAATCAATTATATGAATGCCCTGCTCTACTAGTTCACCACCAGCTGCTAATGCTGGATCCGCCCTCCATTCACGATCATAACCAATTCTTCCGCCATGGCCATACTTAGCACGAATATACATTAGATCACCAATTTCATCACCATCTACCATCTTTCTGGCCTTTTGAAGTGCTGGATGGTATCTGTGATTAAAACCTACTCTGACAAGAACGCTGTGTTCTTTAGCAAGTTTTTGAAGATCTTCAATTTCTTCAATAGTTCTGGCAGCAGGCTTTTCTACTAGGACGTGTTTGCCAGCAAGGATAGATGCCTTAGTAATAGGATATAGCCATTCATGTGTCGTTGCTACAATTACAATATCAACACCCTTACTATCAACAAGGTCTTGCCAAGAATCAAATACTTTAGCACCAGTAGCTTCAGCTATAATATCAGACTTAATACGATTAACATCATATACAGCCACAAGATTGGCTCCAGCAAGTTGCTTAGATCTTTTTTGTCCTACTAGTCCACATCCAATGATGCCTACATTCATAACATAGATTCCTTATCAATTCTTCTCAAAGTATACATGTTGGGTTCTAGTATTTTACCATCTAAGTTTTTCCAATCATCCCATACTGCTGAAATCAATTTACCAGTAATATGATTACTTTTATTAGATGCTAGAAATGCAATCAACTCAGCAGCATTCTCAATAGAATCACCGCCTTCTTCTTTTTGCTTTAGCATTCTGTCATAGAATTCTTGGCCGGTTTTATTTGGTCCAGCAGCAATTGCTGTTTCCATAAAAATAGTATTCATGGATCCTGGAGCAACACAGTTAACTTGAATATTATAATCTCGAAGTTCTTCAGCAAGAGTCTCAGCGTATCTTACTACAGCAGCTTTAGAAGCAGCATATGCTGAGAAATTTGGCATAGCTTTTGTAGCTCCACCACCAGAAAGAATAATGATTTTGCCTGATCTTTTTCTTTTTAGCTCTGGGACTACATGTCTACAAGCTGAAACTACACCATATAAATTTACTTCAATGGCAGTTTTCCATTCATCCCAGTTATTGGTTTCAGTTGGACCAATTGGCCCATAAATTCCAGCATTGCATACTAATGTGTTTATATCACCCATTATTGTAGTTGCATGCAATACCAGATTTTTCATGTTCATGCTGTTACTGACATCTGATTTAATAGTATTATTAATGCCAGTCATTGAACTGCCTACTACTACAGCTCCATTATTTTTAAAGTTTTCAACTATAGATAGTCCGAGGCCCCGCGAGGCGCCGGTAACTAATGCTTTAGTATTTTTAAGTAACATCAATGGTGAAACCGGATGCCTGAGCATCATTAAAGAACATCTGAACAGTTTCAAGTGAGAACTCAGTTAGATCCTTACCAAATCCACCAACCTTTTTAATTAGATCAGGAGTCATTGTGATAATATCACATCCAATGCTGTTGGCATGATGATAGTTAAATGCTTCACGTGAAGAAGCCCATAGGAACTTGACTTTACTTGATAGTGTCTTCTTTGAATTATAATAGTTCATACAATTAAGAGTATGCAGAACTGGCTCAAATCCAGCATCTGCAATTCTACCAGCAAAGATTGAAATAATACTAGGTGTTTCAAGATTTAGAGCATCTACCACTGCACAAGATTGTTCATATGTAAAGATAGCTGTAACATTAACTTTTACACCTTCGTTGCTAAGGCGACTAATAAGATTATAGGTAGGTTCACCTTTTGTGTTGGTTACTGGAATCTTAATAAAGACATCATATCCATTAGCCCAAGAATTAATTTCTTTAGCTTGAGCATACATTGATTCTTCATCGTCAGCAAATACCTCAAGACTTATATTAGTCTCTGGACGATTTGCCTTAAGATGTTCGATAGCTTCAAGTGCAAATGCCTTATAGTCTGTAACACCTGCTTGCCGCATCAATGTAGGATTAGTAGTAAATCCAGCAATCTTTAGGTTGTTAGCTGCAGTCTTGATACCTTCAAGATCTGCTCCGTCTGCATATAGTTCAATCATGTTATTACCACTTTGTTGCGTTGATTTGAAGATCGGGATGTGAAACTATACCATGCCAAATTACAGCTTGGAATGCTTCACTATGAGGAGTTACTCGGTTTGCGTTTGCTAAAGGTACTACTACAACACTATGACCAACTTCTGCTGTATACCCATCTGCCTTACCAACAATACCAAGAACTAGGCCATTCTGAAACTTGGCGTAATCAATAGCATTAATTAAGCCAACAGAAACATTCTTTTCTTTATTGCCACCACCAACTGATAGAATTAGAATAGCATCACTTGATGTAAATCGGCTTACCTTTAGATAACCTTCAAAGATAGTCTCAAAGCCTTCATCATTTGTACGAGCAGTAAGTTCTGATACATTATCAGTTGGTGCATAAGCTTCAATACCACAAAGCTTACGAAGATCATTTACCATATGAGATGCATTGCCAGCAGAACCACCTACGCCAAGAACAAATACTCGGCCGCCACCATTGCGTACTGCAGTCAAAGCATATACCAGATCGTTGACACTTTCTACTGGCATCTTCTTGGCAATTTCTTGTACCTCATTAAAATATTGTGTCATAAATTCTGTCATGGTGTTGTCCTAAATGTTAGATACTGTTTGGGAAGAGATAAGTCAGCATCTTTGTACTGATCATAAAGTGAGCGGAAAAGTCCATCCCACTGGCTCAGAACCTTGGTCCAATTAAACCGTAGATCGGCATATTGCTTTTGGAATTGTAGGTAATTCTGAACTTGATCTTCTTGTATGATCTTGATAGCACTTTCAAGATGGGCATAGAAGATGTTGGCATGTTTATTTATATCATTATCCCAGTTATACATTGCAGTTACACCACCAGATGTATCAATTAGTCCACCATAATTAGGATGCACACATAATAGCCCAGCAGACATAGCTTCAATAAGAGCCTTACAATTACATTCTAGCCAAATTGAAGGATAGCTAAAGATGTGTGCCCTTTGTAGAGCTTCACGTACTTCATCATTCTTTGCAAATCCATGATAGTTAATCCGAGGATGCTGCCGGCAGCGTTCGTATAGTTCCTCAAATTGAGCATCTGCTTCACCCCAACCATAGATCTTATAACTTGAAAAAACATCAAGCACAATGTTATCATACTTTTCAGCCAAAGCTTCAAAGACTGGAACTAGAATAGCTAGGCCACGTTGAGGAGTAGAGGTATAAATCAGACGAATCTCTTCCTTAGACTTACCAATGAAAGGAATCGGCTCAATAGCAGATTCAAGTACAGCAAGCTTTTGATCATGAGGAACACCAAGGCGCATCTCATATTGATTCATTTGCCAGTTGCCACAATAAACAATCTTATGGAACTTATCCCTACTAGATTGCTCTTTTAGATGCTGTGATTCTGGATCAAGCGGTAGATCGTGTAGATTTAGAACACGAATCTTATCATCACGAAGATCACGGACTCGTGATGGAATTAGTTGAAAGTGTTGAAGTAGTTCTGGATCTAGATTAGCAATAAGCTTTTCCATATGAAGCTCAGTGCCGCCAAATGAATTTTGATTAGTTTCGTTTCTAGTCCAAGGCTTATAGTTGTCGGTCATATTTTACGAACTCCCAATGTGATTTAATGATATTGCCCCAACTAGAATGGCGCGGGGTCCAAGTTTTTAGGTATGCGGTGGTACAAGATTTATCGCCCTTTAAGATTTGCGGATCGCCAGCTCTATTATCTCCGATAATAACATTAAGGGTTTGCCCAGTATACTCTTTAAACATCTCTATAACTTTACTGGTTGGAGTCAACACTCCTGAACACAAGTTAAGAGAAGTACTAGTATCTGGCTTGATAGTATTCATTCCAGCAATAAGCCCATCACATACATCAAGAACATGAATATAATCTCGGACGTTATTTCCGTATTGAGTAAAATCTTTTCTTTCAACTACAGCTCGAGACATAGATGTTAAAAGAGCTGGGCGATGAATTGGATGTCCTACATCTCCATATCCGCCGGCTACATTAAAAAACCTGAATGAAATATGAGGAACAGCTCCAGTATATTTAGTAATATCGTTTAGTGCTTGCTCTGCTTGAAGCTTTGTAAATCCATATGGATTAATTGGTTTACACTTAGACGAATTAGCATAGCACGTCTCAGATGATTCACCATAAACTGCAGCTGATGATGCAAAAACAAATGGAACCTTTGGATTAAAATGATGAATAATTCTTAGAAACTTATAGAAAGATGCTACGTTGTTTTCGTAATACGATAGAGGATCTTCTAGTGATGGATTAAGCAAGCTTGATGCTGCTAAATGAAAGATGCCATCACAGTGTTTAACAGCCACGGCAATTGATGGTTCATTATTATAATTTGAGGTAATATAATTGTCATAGTATTTATGCTTTGGTGGATCTAGATCAATAGCTACAACTTTATGATTTAGTTCCTTAAGTCTCTTGCATAGTACACTACCAATATAACCTGATGAACCAGTAACTATATATGTTGCCATTATGCTTCCTCAATCTGAGCCGACTCGTAATAACTACGAGATACTTCTAGGCACAAAGACAATGATGCTAACGGAGAAATTCTCATAGCAATATTAACTATGACCCACCTGGCAATAATGGCTTTGAATTTTGTAAATCCAGTTAGTTCTTGCTTCATGTTACAATCAAATGCCCGCTATCCTTAAGAGCACGAATGACTGCTAAAGCAATACCAAAGTCATTGCGCTTAGTTTCTTTACTCCAAACTACAGCGTCTTCACAAGCACGAACTACTGCGTCAGGAAGTTCATAACTCATTTCTTCTGCGGCATGGATATCACCGACCCGACGAAGATATTCTTGGCCGCCATCAACGGCAATTGATCCACACTTACAACGCTTAAAATCATGTCGATGCGCTGAAAAGGGTGTGTCTTCACACTTCTTACAACGAACCTGATTAACAATGATCATACTATAACCAATCCGCTGGTTTGTTTCAAATATTCCTTCTTGATAAGATCATCAGTCTTAACAATAGCAATAATAGTAGCCTTGTTAATCGTTACTACTGAGTCTTTACTGAGTGAGAACATAAACGGGCCAAGACCTAGGCCTTGAGGGCCTGCAACAAAAGACATGGGCTTACTAAGAGTAATCAAGCCATCTGTTTCAGAATCATATCGGCCGATAGCTTCTTCGCCAGTAGTTAGCTTTAACGAAATTACATCATTCTTATTCATAATTTACCTTCTCATTTGCGAAATAGCGATAGCATCTTCTTTACGAAAGATTGGAACGGCGTTAGATTTGTGCATTTGTCCAATCCCAATAAGATTGTCTCCGGTATAGACGTTTGTTGGTTTAGCAAATCCATTTCCAACTTTGTCAGAGGTCTTGATGGTTTGTCTATTGGTAATCGTGTAATCTGGTACTGGATTGTGCCGTACTGGGTTTGCTTTTTTCTTTGCAGCAATCTGTTCCGAATGGAGCCCACGTTTACGGAGCCAATCATCGTGTTCTTGTTTTGCTCTGAGTTGTTTGGCATTTAAGCGCGTCTTGCACTTTCCATAGTTATTTATATAAACCTTTTCAAGGTGCATTGTCATGCTATTAACAATAACTGATGATTGATTCTACTCGCATAGAACGCCAGCCGTTATTTTCGGTATCAAACACCACTAATACACCTTCCTTAGGCTTACGTGTATTTTCGGTTTGTTCCTTAGTTTCTGAATGCACTTTGATATAATCTTGATCAAGAGTGCATTTCATGACACGTCGAGTGCCATCTACCTTATCAAAGGTAATTTCCATGATACCATTATGTAGTTGTTCAGTCAATGAGTTTAGCATTTTTTAATTCCGTCATCAATTCAATATATCCACCAATATACACCTCTTCTGAATTATTGTACATATAAATTTGTGGAACAGTTTTAGCATTTGGAAGAATTAACTTAAATTCTTCAATATCAATATCTTCACCAAGAATCTTCTTTTCAACTGGAATACCAGCTTTATTAAGAATAGATTCTACCTTAACACAATATGGGCAGTTAAGTTTAGAATAAATTAGTGCTTTTGTATACATATGTTTTCCTTAATCCCAGAGTCCAAAGTAATATTTGCCAAAGAACTTAAGTCCGTTTTTTATTCTATCGTAATGTGCATTCTTACCTTCTTCATCAACCCAATATGGTGGTTTGGAAGGATCTTTTTGCCGATTGATTTTTAGTGTTTTGTACTCACTATCATCAGAGCCATCAAAATCTATATCAAGCTGATCAGAATTGTGGTGGAATTGTGAATCGCCATGATCATCATCTGCGCATTGCTCAAATGTCCAAATCATTTCATCAAGAATCCAATCCCAACGCTTAGACCAATTTTTATCTGTATCCCACTCATTTTCTTTTGGAGGTGCAGAGGTTGATCTAAATTTTTCTGGAACATCTTCATCATCCACACTAGGATCACCCTGCTTACATTCTTTTAGCTTAACCAAAGCTGGATGAATGATAAGAGCTAAAGTATGATCAAGTCCCCAAACATCATAATCATCAATACGGACTTCTACTTTTCGGTTTTTTTTATAAGGACCTAGATGTACTTTCATTATATAACTTCTTTTTTAAATGGTGGGAGTGGATGGATTCGAACCAACTCACCTAAATCGGAACGGGTTTACAGCCCGTTGTAACTCTCCAACTTTACCGCACTCCCAAATGGTGCCGTCACCAAGGATCAAACTCGGGACCTCCTGCTTACAAGGCAGGCGCTCTATCAACTGAGCTATAACGGCTAAATTCTATTAAGACGGTGGTATAATAGAGCTATGTGATGTAGATCAGGATGCGGATCCCGGTCAGTATAGCCTTCAATATTGTTACAGTGTGTAAGATATACTTTTAAAGCTCTTTTAATTAATGGAATATCCAGTTGACTAAAAACTGCTTTGGACTTTTCTTGTTGCATATTTATACTTTCTAATGATCATTCCAATGATGAATAATACCAGACATAATAACCAAGTTTGTTATAATGTAAACAAATACAATTAAAGTACGAACAACTGCTATTATATCAGATTCTTTGTCGCAGGGACTTGCTTTTTCTCCTAAAGCTTTAGCCCAAATTCTCCAAATTTTTTTCATGAATATATACAATATCCTTAAAGTGGTGCGCCGGGAGGGACTTGAACCCCCAACCAGACCGTTATGAGCGATCGGCTCTAACCATTGAGCTACCAGCGCATTATATTGGTAGGCGACCCCGGTTACGATCCGAGTCCAGAACAGTCATCTACTGCTAAAGGGATTATAAGACCCTCTTGTGTCCAACACCATCGCCCAAATATTATGGTATTCGAGAAGATATCTCTGCTATTTGCTCTTCAAGATATGATAGCGTTTCTGATAGCCGGGTAAGTTTCATAATTGAATCTTCGTTTGATGAATTTTTAAATAGCGATCTAATGTGTTCAGCTTCATTTATAAATACTCTATATTTATAGAGATCGGTGCTGCTGGCTGGTATCATATTAAATCCACTTAATTGACATGATATTTATATCGGCATTTGGATGACGGCCTTTAACATATTCATATACCGCAAAGTCTGATTGCGCGGTCTTAAGATTAATCAAAGAGCTGCCTTGGATCTTCATACGACCTGTGTTTGCTCCTTGCTTATATGTATAGTCTACGAGAAAGTTACGTTTTTCCATTGCCATGTTTCCTTTATGAGACCATTATAAATAGATATGGATTAATGTAAATAGGAAAAAACATGACCAGCAAAGCTTTTTTATCGCCATTAGGATTTAAATTTCAGGTCAAGAAATTGCCAACTTTTGTTGACTATGTCCAATCGGTCGATTTTCCTCAGGTAATTATGGGAGAAACACCCGGGGTGTTAAACCCATTCCAGCGTATTAATGTTCCAGGTGACCACATGGAATTTGGGCGGCTATCTGTAACATTCAAGATAGATGTTGACATGGCCAATTATATAGAAATATTTGATTGGATTAAAGGTCTTGCTAAACCAGATAATTTTGATCAATATCGTATTTTGGCAGAACAAGCACCTGGAACTGGCCTTGGTCCTCAAGTAGATGCTACATTAACTATATTAAATGCTAATCTTAAACCAAATGTAGAATTTTATTTTACTGATATTTTTCCTAAAGAATTATCTGGTTTCAGATTAGATTATACCATGGAAGATGCGCAATATATTACGGCTGATGTGGAATTCAGTTTTAATAGCTTTACTTATAAAATAGTGTAATTTGTGTATGTACATTAATTGAAGTGTCGATATAATAAGTATTGTCCAGCCGGGGTTAAATATACCCTGGATCTGGTTTACAACATGATTAGATTGTCAATCCATAGTTGACATATTGAGGAAAATATAAACCATGACAATTGATGAGATCTTTGCAGAGTGGGATAAAGACTCTAAAATCGATAGGACTGAACTTGGTAAAGAGTCCATTGAGATACCAAAAATCCATAACAAATACTATCGTATATATATTAATGAGAAAATGAAGCTAATCAAACAGGAATCTGATTTGAAGCAGTTAATTTCTCTACGGCATGATTTCTATTCTGGCAATATTGATAATGAGACTCTTAAGGAGCTTAATTGGTGGCAAGAATGGGAAAAGGTTGGCCGTAGAACAATCCTTAAAACAGAAATTCCTAGATATCTTGAAGCCGATCAGGTTATCACTGATAGACAACTTAAAATTGCAGCACAAAGAGAAAAGGTGGGACTGCTCGATTCTATTATCAAATCTCTAGTTAGTAGAGGCTTTAATATTAAGTCAGCTATAGAATGGGCTAAATTCCAAGTCGGAGCATAATGAGTGAAACACTAGTCATACAGAAATACGACGAAGTCTATGTAAAGGTAAAATCTGAAGCTTCGACGGCTTACGAGTTGTCGGAGCATTTTACGTTTTCTGTTCCAGGTGCTAAGTTCTCTCCAGCTTTTCGCAATAAAGTCTGGGACGGAAAAATAAGACTTTTTAATGTTATGACTGGTTTGGTATATGCTGGCCTTGTTCCTTACATAGAAAACTTTGCCAAGGAAAGAGATTACGAAGTAGAGTACTCTGGCGATTTTACTCAACAAGAATTTTCTTTAAAAGAAGCCGAAGATTTTATTAAGACATTAGATCTTCCTGCCCAGTATCAAGTTCGCGATTACCAACTTAATGCATTTGCACATTCGGTTCGTAATCATAGAGCATTGTTACTTTCACCGACTGCCTCTGGCAAGTCTCTTATAATATATCTAATTATGAGGTATTACAATGCGCGAACTCTCATTATTGTTCCAACTACTTCTCTGGTCAGTCAGCTTAGTTCTGACTTTGCCGACTATGGCTTTGATTCAGATTCTAGAGTTCATAAAATCCATGCTGGTCAGTCTAAACATAGTAGTTTGGACACCACAATCTCAACTTGGCAGTCAATATACAAAATGCCTAAGGAATATTTCAGATCGTTTGATGTAGTCATAGGAGACGAAGCTCACTTATTCAAAGCCAAGTCTCTTGTCTCTATTATGTCAAAGCTTATAGAGTGTAAACACAAATTTGGATTTACAGGAACTCTTGATGGTACTCAGACTAATAAGTTAGTTCTAGAAGGTTTATTTGGTGCCGTAAAGAAAGTTACTACTACATCAGAACTTATAGACCAAAAACATCTGGCTGAATTTAAAATAAAAGCTATACTATTGTCTTATGATGAAGAGACTCGTAAGATAGTATCAAAGATGGATTACCAGACTGAAATAGATTGGATTGTTCGAAATCCAGCAAGAAATAAATTCATAAAAAATCTGGCTCTATCTTTAAAAGGAAATAGTCTATTACTCTTTCAATTTGTAGAAAAACACGGTGATGTTCTATTTGATATGATTAAGAAAGCTGCCGATGGTAGAAATGTTTACTATGTTGCCGGCAAGACCGAGACCGAGGACCGAGAATATATCAGAAAAATTATTGAAACAGAAACTGATGCCATCATCGTTGCATCTTCTGGCGTCTTTTCTACAGGGATAAATATAAAGAATCTGCATAATGTAGTATTCACATCTCCAAGCAAATCTCGTATCAAAAACCTTCAGTCCATTGGTCGTGTACTAAGAAAAAGTGAATCTAAAACCGCAGCTACACTATACGATATAGCAGATGATCTATCATATAAATCAAAACAAAACTATACTATTCAACACTTTAAAGAAAGAATTAAAATATATTCCGAAGAACAATTTCCTTATAAGATATATCCAGTGAGTCTTAAAACATGATCAATGAAATCATTCTAGTGAAACTAACAAATAATGAACAATATATTGGAACTTTATCAGAAGAAGATGATGAAGGAATACGCTTAGAAAATCCAGTAAGAGTAGAAGTTATGTATACTTCTAGAACTGCAAGAAAGCCAAATGTAGTTATTCTTCCATGGAATGAACTTTCTAAGATGTCATTTGTATATTTTGATAAGTTTCATGTTCTATATTATACACTTCCTAACGATGATATAATAGACTTCTATAAGAAACAAGCAGACAAAATTGCTGAATTTACTGAAATTGATGACGACGAAGAAGATTTATCAGTAGATTCAGATACTATTATGGCGTTTATTGAAAAAATGACATCTAATACATCTATAAACTAAACTGTGTACATTAATTAATGTATGTATTATAATGAGTAATATACAACGAAAGAGTATACTATGATTGAAAAGAAAAAGAAGCCAGAACACTACGTCAATAATAAAGAATTCTATGCAGCAATGGTAGAATATAAAATTGCGTGTCGCAAAGCTGAAGCTGAAGGGCTAATTCAACCACGCATTCCTAACTACATTGGAATGTGCATTTTTAAGATTGCTACTCGACTTTCTTTTCGTCCTAACTTTATCAATTATACGTATCGAGATGAAATGATATCGGATGGTATTGAAACCTCAATTGCAAATATTAAGAGTTTTGATCCGGATAAGTACAACAACCCATTTGCATATTTTACACAAATTATCTATCATGCTTTTATTATCCGAATTCAAAAGGAAAAGAAGCAACAATATGTTAAATATAAATCTTTAGAACAAGCCATTATTTCTAATGACCAATTTGCCTTTCAAGATGCTGATAATAAGAACATTGGTAGTAGCGGATATAACGATGCTGCTATACATGTAATTTCTTCCTATGAGGCATCTATTCAGAAGAAGAAGGATGAATCAAAGAAAAAGAAATTGGCTTTAGAGAATTTCGTAGAAACTGAGGAATCAAATGACAAGTAATTTACCGCCTTTAATTCAAGACTGGATTAATAATATAAGCAATAAGACGGTGCCAATGAATATTCGCTATAATTATTTTACTATGATTAATAATGCCATTACAGAAATGCAAGTTGCTGCAAATAAATTCCAAAAGGAATTGGATAAGCAACCTCGTCGATGAAAATTGCTATTGTAACTGATACACATTGGGGAGTCCGCAATGACTCGACTGCATTTGCTGACTACTTCAAGAAGTTCTATGATGATGTATTCTTTCCTTATCTAGATGATAATGGAATTACTACGGTATTTCATCTTGGCGATATTGTAGAACGTCGTAAGTACATTAATTTTTCAACTGCTGCACGACTAGAGCAAGATTTTGTTCGGCCTTTGGCTGAGCGTAGTGTCTCTGTATATTATGTAGTTGGTAATCACGATACTTATTACAAAAATACAAATGAGATCAATGCCATGACTCAGCTGTATGGCGGCCGTGAATATTCAAATATGACTATTGTACCTGATCCAACAGAATATGAATTTGATAGATGCAAGATTGTGCTTATGCCTTGGATGTGCCAAGATAATATGGAACGTGCGCTAAGTCTTATCAATACAACTTCAGCTCAAGTCCTTATGGGTCACCTTGAACTTGCTGGATTTGAAATGTACAAAGGTTCAGTCATTGATCATGGTATGGCTACTAATGTATTTGAGAAGTTTGATCTGGTATGCTCAGGACATTATCATCACAAGTCAACTAAAGGTAATGTAAACTATCTTGGTTGTCCATATGAGATTACATGGTCAGACTACGGAGATCAAAAAGGATTTCACATCTTTGATACTGAAACACGTAATCTAGAATTTATTCCAAATCCGTATACTATGTTTAACAAGGTTCATTATGATGATTCCACTAATAAAGTAGAATCTATTACTATAGAGGA
>Ga0181348_1000393_pt1 | contig 18719 bp, 21 predicted proteins | sample Su13VDMM110DN_FD_130092 | JGI IMG/M metagenome (GOLD analysis project Ga0181348, IMG submission 130092) | Freshwater viral communities from Lake Michigan, USA - Su13.VD.MM110.D.N | ecosystem: Environmental > Aquatic > Freshwater > Lake | place: USA: Michigan | collected 2013-07-16
AGTGATGGGCAAGAAGTACAAATAAAACAAATAAATTCTCCAACAAGTATTATTTTGTCAGGTGCTTTATCTTCAAATGTAACAAATGTTACAATGACAAAAGAAGCTTATTCTGATATCTGGGATGATAGATTTTTAAAACAATATGCCACGGCTAAAATCAAATATCAATGGGGAAGTAACCTAAGTAAATTTGCGGGCATTCAAATGCCTGGCGGTGTAACATTTGATGGCCCAAGAATTATGCAGGAAGCACAAGCAGAGATTGATAAGATAGAAGAAGAAATGCAAAGTTATAATGTTCTTCCTGATAACATGTTTGTTGGGTAATATTAATGGCTACGAGCGTATATTTTAATAATTTTCCATCAAGTCAGATAACCTCAGAGCAACTTCTTGTAGAAGATTTGCTCATAGAGTCTATGCAAATTCATGGAATGGATCTTTTTTATTTGCCTAGGACATCTAGAGATTCTGTAGATCAGTTGTTTGGAGAAGACACACTCAAACAATACCTGACAGCCTACAATATGGAAATGTATCTTGAAAATGTTACGGGCATGGAAGGAGAAGGAGATTTTATTTCTAAATTTGGTCTAGAAATTAGAGATGAAATTAGTCTATTAGTTTCTCGGAGAAGATTTAAATATACAACAGAAGCAGCAAATTTAATTAGGCCCAGAGAAGGTGATTTAATTTATGTTCCTCTGATTCAAAATTTCTTTGAAATAACATTCGTAGAACACGAAAACGACCAAGCAATGTTTTATACATTAGGTCGTGGGCGTGGAGGTAATGTATATGTGTATGCATTAAAGTGCAAACAGTTTGTGTTTTCAGAAGAAATTATATCTACGGGTATTCAACAGATTGATGAACAGATTAGAGATTCCTATAAGAGAGTTCAAATATCACTCAAGTCTGGTGGAACAGGAACATATGCCAACGATGAAATTGTATTCCAAGGAACAACATTAGCAAATGCCTCTGCTCAAGCCATTGTACATAATTGGAATTCAGGTAGCAGATTGTTAGATGTTTATCGGACACAAGGAACATTTGCTTCAAATACAGTAACAAAAGGTGTAACTTCTACCGCATCATTTACCAGCAACACTACCTTAGCAGTTTCAGATTCAGCATTTGATTCTGATGCTTTTGAAGATGTGGTAGATAATACTATAATACAGGGTGAGTCTGATTCTATTTTAGATTGGACAGAAACTAATCCATTTGGGCAAACTTAATCATGCTAGGTAATTTACAATTTTATAATAGAACAATACGAAAAGTTGTTGTTGCATTTGGAACATTATTTAATGATATTCAATTGCAGAGATATACTAAAGATGGAGTAACAACTAAGGAGATATTTAAAGTTCCACTTTCATATGGAGCCAAAGAAAAATATCTTACTAGATTACTATCTGACCCAACTTTAACAAAGTCAATTTCAACTACTGTTCCAAGAATATCTTTTGAAATGGGCAGTATGGCTTATGATGCTTCACGAAAACTACCTACGACAGTTAGAAATTTCTCGGCAAATACATCTACTACTGTTGATGCACAATATGCTCCTATACCATATAATTTTGATTTTTCATTATCTATTTTTGTTCGTAATACCGAAGATGGTACACAAATATTAGAACAGATTTTACCATTCTTTACACCAGATTTTACTGTCACGGTTAATTTTATACCAAATATGGATCAAAAATATGATATGCCCATCATATTAAATTCTGTAGAAAATCAAATGGAATATGAAGGTGACTTATTAACCACAAGATTAATCATATGGAATTTAACTTTTACGGCCAAAGGATATATTTGGCCACCAGTTAAAACTAAGAGTGTTATTAGACAGGCCAATACGAATATATTCATCGAGACACAATCAAGACTATCACAGAAAGTATATGTTGATTTTGCTAATGGTATAGGTAAATTTTCAGATACAGAAATAATTAATGTACCTGACCGTGGAGTATCAGGCAAATTAAAATATTTCAGCAATAATACAAATGGAGTTGTTATTGTTGATAACCTAAATGAATTTATTCAAGTTGGTGATAGACTTACTGGATTTACCACAAATTCTAGATTTACTGTCACGAGTGTGGATATATCTCCAGTTAAAGCTTTATCTATTATTACCACAACTAATCCAGCTAATGCAGATCCAGATGATGAATTTGGTTTCTCTGAGAGTATAAGCGAATGGCCTAATGCATGAATAACTTGAATATTAATTTATCTGAAATTTTAGATGTTGAACCTATTACTATTGAAAATGAGGTAGTCGCTGTTCAAAATGTGATAGATGATGATGCTGAATATGCAAGGGTTAATATTCGTGCATTAATAACTAAAGGCAATTTGGCAATGGATAATTTATTGCATGTTGCTAAAGAATCAGAACATCCTAGAGCCTATGAAGTTGCCGCAAATATGCTCAAGAATTTAGCCGATATGAATAAAGATTTGATGGAAATACAGAAGAGGAAAAAAGATTTACTTCCTCATGAAACAAAATCAAACAGCATGAATATAGACAAGGCTGTGTTTGTAGGTTCTACAACAGAATTGGTTAAATTTCTAAAAAATAATAAAGCATGAGTGATGACGCAGGATACTTAGGAAATTCTAGTCTCAAAAAACTCGGCGTAGAGATATCTTATACCGAAGAACAGATTGCCGAGATTATAAAATGTTCTAATGACCCAGTATATTTTATAAGAAACTATGTCAAGATTGTCAACGTAGATCATGGTCTAGTTGATTTTGATATGTGGCCATTTCAAGAGAATATGGTCAACGAGTTTCATGTAAATAGATTTAGCATTTGTAAGATGCCACGTCAGGTTGGTAAAACAACCACAACTGTTGGTTATATGCTCTGGTGCATTTTATTTAATATAGATTATAAAATTGCCATATTAGCCAATAAAGGGCAGTTAGCCAGAGACATTCTTGGTCGCTTACAGTATGCATATGAATACTTACCAGTTTGGCTTCAACAAGGTATTAAAGTATGGAACAAAGGTAACATAGAGCTTGAAAACGGTTCTATGGTATTTGCATATGCAACAAGTGCATCAGGTGTTCGCGGAGGTTCTTATAATTTGATTTTCCTTGATGAATTTGCTTTCGTGCCACACAACATGGCCACAGAGTTTTTTCAGTCAACCTATCCAGTAATATCATCAGGTAAAACCACAAAAGTTATCATAGTTTCAACACCCAATGGATTGAATCTATTCTATAAGATGTGGACCGATGCAATTGAAAATCGTTCATTATATAAAACATTAGAAGTTCATTGGTCTGAAGTGCCTGGAAGAGATGAGGCTTGGAAAAATGAGACTATAAGAAACACCAGTGAAGAGCAGTTTAGACAAGAATTTGAGACGGAATTTATTGGCTCATCAGCCACTCTTATATCTGGTGCCAAATTGAGAAGTCTTGCATTTCATAATCCACTATCTTCAGCCGATGGGTTTGACATATATGAAGAACCAATAAAAGACCATCTTTATATTTCTACGGTAGATCGTGCAGAGGGTGTAAATTTAGATTATTCAACCATCAATGTGCTTGATGTAACTCAGACACCTTATAAACAGGTGGCTAAATATAGAAACAATAAGTTGCCTCTGTTATTTTTCCCTACGGTTATATACTCTGTATCCAAGAAATATAATGAGGCTTTTGCACTCATAGAAACGAATAATATAGGGCAACAAGTTGTAGATATTTTACATTATGATCTGGAATATGAGAACATATATAAGCTAGAACATCACCATATCAAAGGCCAAACGATATCTGGTGGATTTAAAAGGTCTAGTAGCTTTGGAATTAGAACAACAAAAACGGTCAAAAAGATTGGATGTGCAAACTTAAAAACATTAATAGAGAATAATAAACTTATTATTAATGATTTTGACACGATTGCCGAGATGAATACTTTTGTTCGGGTTCGTGATTCGTTTTCAGCTGAAGAAGGTAATAATGACGATTTGGTCATGGGATTGGTTATATTTTCATGGTTAGTTGCACAGTCCTATTTTAAAGATTCTACTAATATTGATATCAGAAAATTGATGTTATCTGAGAATAATATGTTGGATGATGAATCTCTTACTCCAGTAGGCATTTTTGATGATGGTAGAAAAGAAGAGATTATAGTATCTGGTGATGATATATGGTCGGAAAGAGGATACACATCCTCAAGATTGTAAAAAACTAAATACAAGAATAAATAGAATTTGATTAATATTCACTAAAGGAGAAATCCAATGGCATTTCAACTGTCCGCTGGGGTAAATGTATCAGAAATCGATCTGACTACAATAGTACCTTCAGTTGCAACTTCAATTGGCGCATTTGCAGGACCATTTCTTTGGGGTCCAATTGACGAAATTATTACTATCTCGGATGAAGTTCAACTAGTAAATACGTTTGGTAAACCAGATTCCTCTTCTTATGAGCATTGGTTTACTTGTGCTAACTTTTTATCTTATACTAGCAATCTTAAAATTGTTCGTGCTAAGGGTTCGGGAACTTTCAATGCTACGGCAAACGGTACGGCTGTACTCATTAAAAATGACGATGATTGGCTTGATAACCAACAAGGTAATGCAGTTGGTGCTTATGGGCAATGGGCCGCTCGTTATGCCGGTGCTCTAGGCAACTCAATTAAAGTCTCAATGTGTGATGCAAATAACTTCACGGGTTGGACTTATGCATCAAGCTTTACGGCTGCACCTGGAACTTCTACCTATGCCGCTTCTTTTGGTAGTTCAAATGATGAGATTCATATTGCGGTTGTTGATAGTACTGGTGCCTGGTCTGGTACCACAGGTACAATTCTAGAAAAATATGCATTCGTATCTAAAGCTTCTGATGCAAAAGATGATTCAGGCAATACAAACTTCTACAAAAATGTAATTGCTGCAAAATCAGAATACATTTGGTGGGTGTCACATCCAGCAGCTGCTAACGTAGGATTAGGAAATACTGCATTTGGTGGAACGATTGCTGCAGCTAACACTTTCAAACAATTGGTCGCAGGTGCTAATTCAGTTCTTCAACTGAGTGGCGGTGCTGACGGTACAATAGTTGCGGCTAACATTATCTCTGGATTTGATTTCTTTGATCCAGCAGAATCTGTTGATATCTCATTAGTTCTTTCTGGCCCTGCAACAGCAGCTATAGTAACTGATTTAACTACAATGGTTGAAACTAGAAAAGATTGCGTATTGTTTGTTTCACCATTAAAAACTGACTGTGTTGATAATGCTGGATCTGAAGTAACAGCTATTACAGCTACAAGAGCTACATTTACATCCTCTTCTTATGTTGTTATGGATAGCAATTGGAAATATCAGTATGACAAATACAATGACGTATATCGTTGGGTTCCACTGAACGGTGATATTGCAGGCCTATGTGCCAAGACTGACCTTGAAAGAGATGCATGGTTCTCTCCAGGTGGTTTAAATCGTGGGCAGATTAGAAATGCCATTAAACTTGCTTTCAATCCAACGAAAACAAATCGGGATAATCTGTATATTAAAGGTATTAATCCTGTTTGTTCTTTCCAAGGTGAGGGAATTGTACTATTTGGAGATAAAACTCTGTTGAATAAACCATCAGCTTTTGATCGTATCAATGTACGGCGTTTATTCATCGTTCTTGAAAAAGCAATTGCTCGGGCAGCACGATATTCATTATTTGAATTCAATGACCAATTTACAAGAGCACAATTTGTTAATCTAGTTGAACCATTTCTCCGTGACATTCAAGGTCGCCGCGGTATTACTGATTTCCGTGTTGTATGCGATACATCAAATAATACTGGCGAAGTAATTGACCGAAATGAATTTATTGGTGATATTTACATCAAGCCTGCACGCTCGATTAATTTCATACAACTGAATTTCGTTGCCGTCCGGACTGGTGTATCGTTTGACGAGGTAGTTGGTAAGTTCTAATATGACTACTAAATACAATAAATATACATTAACAGGAGAATAAAAAATGGCTTTTTCAGTCAATGATTTCCGGTCACAGATGGTTGGTGATGGTGCTCGGCCTAATCTTTTCGAAGTTTCAATGCCTTTCCCAGGGTTCTCAGCCCCAGGAGCCGCACAAACAAAACTTACATTTATGTGTAAAACAGCACAACTACCTGCTTCTACAATAGGTGTTGTGCCTGTACAGTACTTTGGCCGCGAATTAAAATTTGCAGGTAACCGCCAATTTGCTGATTGGTCAATTACTATAATCAATGATGAGGATTTCGTAATTAGAAATGCTTTTGAACGATGGTTGAATGGCATTAATAGTCATAACCTTAATGTCCGAAATCCTGCAGCTCAAGCTCCATTTGGTTATTCAGTTGATGGTGATGTTAAACAATTTAGTAAAAGTGGAGATGTTCTGAAGAAATATAGATTTGTCGGATTATTTCCTACTGAAGTTTCTGCAATTGATGTTGATTGGGGTTCAAATGATGCCATTGAAGAATTTACAGTTAATCTCACATATCAATGGTGGGATGCTGTAGAAACTGGTGTAGTGTAGTAACAAGGGGATTTTCCCCCTTGTTCTTTTTATAGAATGAGAGGCACCTAAAATTGCAGTAAAATTATTTGGTTTTACATTAGGTAAAAAAGATATTGTTCAGGCTCAATCGCCTGAGCAACCATCTTTTACACTTCCTTCCGAAGCTACGGATGATGGCGCGGTTAATATTACAACAAATGCCTATTATGGCACATATGTTGATTTAGAAGGATCGTTTCGTAATGAGATAGAACTTGTCACAAGATACCGTGAGATGTCTAATCATCCAGAATTATCCATGGCTATTGATGATATTGTCAATGAGGCAGTTAATCATGATAAATCTGGAAGAGCAGTTGATATTGTTTTAGATAAATTAGAACAACCAACTAATATCAAAAAGAAAATAATAGAAGAGTATAAAAATGTATTGAAGATGTTAAACTTCAGCAATATGGCTGATGACTTATTCAGACGTTGGTATATTGATGGTAGATTATATTACCATGTCGTTGTAGATGAAAAGAATCCTAAAGAAGGTATTAAAGAATTACGGTATATTGACCCAAGAAAGATTCGCAAGGTTCGTGAAGTTAAAAAAACAAAAGACCCTAAAACAGGTGCAAATATTATTGCATCTATTGCCGAATACTATGTCTTCAATGATCAAGGGCAATCACAGTCATATGCTAATTCTATAGGTACAGGGCTTCGTATTTCACCAGAATCAATTATCAATGTTAATTCTGGGCTTATGGATGCAAAAAATACATTTGTAATTTCTTATCTGCATAAGGCCATTAAACCTCTAAATCAACTGAGAATGATTGAGGATGCGGTTGTAATATACAGAATCTCTAGAGCACCTGAGCGGCGAGTATTTTATATTGACGTAGGTAATTTACCAAAAGGTAAAGCTGAACAGTATCTTAGAGATGTTATGGTCAAGTACCGTAACAAAATGGTATATGACTCATCTACAGGTGAGCTTCGGGATGACAGAAAGCACATGTCAATGCTCGAAGACTTTTGGTTACCACGGCGTGAAGGTGGCAAAGGCACTGAGATTACCACTCTTCCTGCTGGGCAAAATCTAGGTGAATTGGCTGATGTAGTTTATTTCAGACAAAAACTTTTACAGTCTTTAAATGTACCTATTTCAAGATTAGAACCACAACAAGGTGGCATGATAGGTTTAGGTCGTGTTACAGAAGTTACCCGAGATGAAGTTAAATTTGCACAATTTGTTGATAGGCTTCGGAATAAATTCTCAACTGTATTTGATGATATACTAAGAGTTCAATTAGTACTCAAAGGTGTTTGTACTACCGAAGAATGGGATGAGTTTAAAGAAGATATCTATTACGACTTCATCAAAGATAATAATTTCACTGAGATGCGGGATGCAGAACTTCTCAAAGAAAGATTAGGACTTTTGAGTATTGTTGATCCATATGTTGGTAGATATTATTCTGTTGAATGGGTCAGAAAAAATGTTCTTCAAATGTCCGATGAAGTTATAGACCAAATACAAAAACAAATAGCCTCTGAAGATAAAGATGGTTCTGGTGGGCCAACACCGGCTCCAGGACAAGAACCTTCACCAGAAGAACAAGCGGTAGATCCAGAAGCTTATCCTCCTGTAGATAATACGGCCGACGATTCTACTCAGGAATCTTTAACTCCAGAACTTGATGCTAATGTGATTAAGTACTCATCTTTACTAAATAGGAAGAAATAATACAAAAGGATTATTATGCAAACATCAGAATTTATAAGTCAGATAATTTCAGGCAATTCAGCTAAAGCTAAAGAAACTTTAAATGATATATTGAGTGCTAAAGCTTTTGAATCATTAGAGAATAGAAAAATTGATATGGCTCAAAATATGTTTTCTACTGAGGTCAAAGCTGAAGAAGATGCAGTATCTACTCCAGAAGAATAAAGAATGAAGTCACTATTAGATTTTAAATCTATTGTTGAAGAAGAAAAGTCAGACTATTCTAAGTTTGATGCTCTTGTTCGTGCCGGATTGGCTAACAAGGCACAGATGCAGAGAATACATCGCATTTTAGATAAGATGCAGGAAGAAAAACCTGTATTTAATAATGCCGATAGAATGATTCTTCAAAATATTTTTAATAAAATGGTAGATTTAATTTCTAATAATAAACAAATTAATATGCAAGCTCGGAGAGCCGTTCGTGAAGACAACGAAGAGATAGAGGCTATTGGTACCGATTCTTTAACAGAAGAAAAAGATTTAGAGAGTGATCCTCCTTTTGTCTTAATGTTGAAACGTAAAGCCATTCGTCTTTATCCAGATAAAACAAGAGTTGCTTTATACTACAATAAATCATTAGATAGATATTTTACTGTACCTTATGGTCCTAAGATTATAGGGTCAGTATTGCAGGCAGAAGAAACAGAAACAGAAATGCATACCGAAAGTGTTATGGATACATTGCATAAAATTGTTTCTGGCAAATCTTCACAGACAGTTAAGTTTGGTTCTGGGCACACTAGAAAAATTGATACCTTTACAGCTTCGGCATTGACGCAAGTACACAATGCATTGAACGATGTTAATAAGAAAAAATTTGCCGATATGGTGCATAAATCTCCAGAACATTTTATGAAGGCCTCTGATTTTGCCTTTAAACGTGCAAAATGAATTTCGTAGAAACAATGTTAGAAGAGGCAAAAGAATATATTGCTGAGAATTCTACGCTGAATGAGGTTACAAAAAGAAATCCTAATATTATGCGAATGGGTAGAATCACAAAAATTAGGCGCAGAATTAGAAGAAATAAAAAAGGTGGTATAGTAATACAAAAGAATAAAAGACGTTCAGCAATTAAAGGTTACAGATTATCTGGTAATAGAGTTGTAAGAATTTCAGCAACAACTAGAATGCATAAAGCAAGATTACTGAAACGATCATGGAAAACAACAAGAAGATCAAAGCTTCGGAGGTCATTGATGAAAAGAAAAATATCAATGCGCCGGCGTAAATCAATAGGACTAAGATAAAATGGCAACTTTAGAAATTACAAATGCATTAAAAAATACTTCTATCATAAGAGTTGTTGATGTGGGGACAGTAACTATCAACATAGCTGATCTTACAAAGAATGTGAAACATGAGACAGTGGTTACGGCTGATATTAAAAAACTCATGTGGACAACAAATGGTAGTATATCTATTACTAGAAATTCAATCAGTTTAATGAACTTGCATAATACTGGTGAATTTTCTTTGAATGATATTTCACATTCAATTGCAAATAACAATGCATCGGCTATTGTAGTTACAATTACTACTGGTGGTACCCTTTTTCTAGAAGTCTCTAAGTTTGCTACATATAATGTTGATATTTCAGTATCTACAACTGGATTCTAATATCACTTAATAGGAAATCAGAATGAAATTAATTACCGAAACAATCGACAACGTAAAATACCTTACTGAAACATCGGCTAATGGTAAGAAAAATCTGTACATAGAAGGTACTTTTTTGGTTGGTGATACTGTAAATAAAAACAACCGTATGTACAAAATGGACACTTTACGAAATGAGGCCATTAGATATAATGAAGAATACATCAAAACAAATCGTGCTCTCGGTGAATTAGGTCATCCTGATACTCCATCAATTAATCTAGAAAGAGTTTCACATAAGATAGTTTCTCTCATTGAAGATGGTAAAACATTCCATGGAAAAGCACTTATCTTAGATACTCCTTATGGGCAGATAGTTAAAAACTTTATTGAAAATGATGTAAGTATTGGCGTTTCCTCTAGAGCTCTAGGGTCTGTTATACAGACAAAAGAGGGTTATAATCTAGTTCAAGATGATTTAAGATTGGCAACAGCGGCAGATATTGTTGCCGACCCATCTGCACCTGGTGCTTATGTTAATGGTATTATGGAAAATAAAGAATGGATGTTCATTGAAGGAAAATTCATGGAAAAACAATTTGAACAAGCCAAAAAACAAATAAAAAGTGCATCTTCAGCACAAATTGAAGAGGTTGCGCTAAAATTGTTTAAAAACTACCTATCAAGAATTTAATTTTTATAAATAAGATATCATAAGGAGATACTAATGGCAACAAACAAACTCATGGAAGCAGCATCAAAAATTCTAAACGAAAAGCTTGGTGCTATGCCCGCTGAAACATTACCAGATTCAGAATCTGTTGACCTTATGCCAGATGCTCATAAAGAGCCTAAGGTTGGGGAAGACATTTATGCTCGTTATAAAGTAAATGCAACTAAGTCTGCAACCTCTGTAACAGCTCCAACAACAAACGCTTCAGATGCTTCTTCTAAAATGGAAGAAGTTGAGACAGAAGATGAAGTTATTGCTGAAATGCACGATGATGAAGCCGAAGATAAAGCAATGATGAAAAAAATGATGATGAAGAAAAAAATGAAAGAAGATGTTGATGCTCTGTTTGCAGATGATTCTACCATCTCAGAAGAATTTAAATCTAAAGTTTCTACAATTTTTGAAGCTCGTGTTCTTGATCGTATCGAGCAGATTGAAGAAGAAATTGAACAAACTTATGCTAATTTACTTGAGCAATCAATTCAAACTATTGCAGAAGATTTGACTGTAAAAGTTGATGATTACCTCAACTATGTTGTTGAGCAATGGACCTCAGAGAATGAAATTGCAATTGAATCTGGCCTCCGTTCTGAACTAACAGAAGATTTTATTTCCGGTCTACGCAATCTTTTTGCCGAACACTACATTGATGTACCAACAGAAAAAGTTGACCTTGTAGATGAACTTGCTTCCCGCGTAGAAGAACTTGAAAGTAAGCTTAACGAAGAAGTTGATAGGGGTGTACAATTTGCCAAGGCATTAATTGAATCCCGCAAGAATGAAGTTACCCGCGATGCGTGTGATGGTCTCACAGAAACTCAAGTTGAAAAAATTAAGACGCTTGCAGAAAGCGTTGAATTCTCCGCAGAGGACGAATATAAAACTAAACTTCAGACAATCCGTGAAAACTATTTCCCTTCAGGAGTTAAAAAAGGTAATCTGAATCAACTTCATGAAGTTGTTGAATTGGCCGAAGACAAAAAAGAAGTTAGTAACGACCCATTTGTTCAGGCTGTAAGTCAAGCAATTTCCAAAACTAAGATTTAATTAATAATAAAAAAAGGAGACACCATGTATTTGTCAGAATCACTACAAAAAAAATGGGAATCGGTTCTTGATCATCCCGATTTACCTGCGATTAAAGACCCATATCGCAAAGCTGTAACTGCTGTTATTCTTGAGAATCAAGCTGTAGAAATGCAGAAATCAGGAATGATGTTTGAAACTGCACCAACTAACGCATCAGGTACCGGTGGTTTTGGTTCTAGCGCAACTGCAACAGGTCCAGTTGCCGGTTTTGACCCAATCTTAATCAGTTTGGTTCGTCGTTCACTTCCAAATCTCATTGCTTATGATATTTGCGGTGTTCAACCAATGACAGGCCCAACCGGTCTTATTTTTGCAATGCGTTCACGTTATGTTGCAACTGCTGGTACTAACACTGGTGCAGAAGCTTTCTACAACGAAGCCAATACATCATTCTCTGGTGCGCTTGCTACAACACCAACCGCTCTAACTGTTGGAACAACTACTGTCACTGCAAATACCTTTGTAGCTAACGGTGCTCCTACAGTATCAATGGCAACAGCCACTGGTGAAGATTTGACTTTCAAAGAGATGGCTTTCACCATTGAGAAAGTTACTGTTACTGCAAATACTCGCGCCCTCAAGGCAGAGTACACGATTGAACTTGCACAAGATTTGAAAGCAGTTCATGGTCTAGATGCAGAAACAGAATTGGCTAGCATTCTCTCAACAGAAATTCTTGCTGAGATTAACCGCGAAGTCGTTCGTATGATTTACTCAACCGCAGTAACTGGTTGTGCTTTTGGTACAACTAATGCTGGTGCATTTGACCTTGATACCGATTCAAACGGTCGTTGGATGGTTGAGAAAATTAAAGGTCTTGCTTTCCAGATTGAACGTGAAGCCAATGCAATTAGCAAAACAACTCGTCGTGGTAAAGGTAATATTCTACTCTGTTCTTCAGATGTAGCTTCTGCTTTTGCAATGGCTGGTCTCTTGGATTACGCTACTGCACTTCAGGGTCAAGTTAATTTGACCGTTGATGACACTGCCAATACATTTGCTGGTACAATGTTTGGTCGTATCAAGGTGTATATCGATCCATACTTCACAGCTTCAAGTTCTTCAGAGTTTGCTGTAGTAGGTTATAAAGGTACTAATGCATATGATGCTGGTCTGTTCTATTGCCCTTACGTTCCTCTTCAAATGGTTCGTGCCGTTGATACAACTACCTTCCAGCCAAAGATTGGTTTCAAGACCCGTTACGGTCTAGTTGCTAATCCTTTTGCACAAGGTTTAACTCAAGGCGTTGGTGCTCTTACTGGTCTTACTAATAACTATTATCGCGCCTTCAAGGTTGTGAACATAATGTAAGATGTTTCAAAATCTCTATAATAAAATATAAAAAAGAGATTGTTCTAAAAGAGGACCCTTAAAAAAGGTCCTCTTTTTTTGTGCATAAATAGTATATGAGCATAATACTACTACAAGATTTGCTTGATATACGAAAAAGAAAACAGAAAGAGATTGAGTATTATAATATACAATTAAAAGAATTGCATATGAGGATGAATTTTATCAGGCAAGAAATTAACTTAACCTCAAAGATAATTGAACTAATAGAATCAGAGAAAATTCTCGATTTTAATAAATTTACAAAAGACCAAAATGACAGCCATAACTAGAAACCCATCTAATCCAAATTTACTACATGGTAATAAATTTCAACTAAATTTTGGAAGAGCTCCAAATCTACAGTATTTTTGTCAATCTTTAGGCATTCCAGGCATATCATTATCTGAGATTCAACAAACAACTCCTTTTGTGGATATCTATATACCTGGAGAAAAAGCAATTTATGACCTATTGAATATCACATTTCTAGTTGATGAAGAAATGAAATCATGGTTAGAAATACATGATTGGGTTAGAGCTATGACCTTCCCTAAAGAATATGAAGAATACAGAAGACTAGGCCAACTTAACAAAGTAACTAATTTTAGAACAAACAGTAAGCCTCAGTATTCAGATGCCTCTATAACGATACTGTCTTCATCAAATACACCATATTATCAATTTAAATTTTATGATGTTTTTCCTACCTCTATAACTTCTTTTGTATTGAATGCATCAGATACACCAGATTCTATCATAACAGCCGATGCTACATTTAGGTACTCTTACTACGATATAGAGAAATTGTTTTAAAAATAGCTTGACATATTTTTTCATTGTGTTATACTCCTGTTAAGGAGGTAATTTACCATGAAACAACTTGAAGAATTATTGGAAATGTGGAAGCAAGATTCTATAATTGATAGAACAGAACCTGGCCGCGAAATAATAAACATACCAAAATTACACAGTAAATATTTAAACATTCTATCTTCACATCGTATATTGTCTAGAGAGTGTGAATTCAAATACAATAGAATGAAGAAACTAAAATGGGAATATTATACTGGCAAATTAGATGACTCCCAATTAAAGAATTATGGATGGGAACCATTTCCCTACGTTCTGAAGTCTGAGATTACCACTTATCTAGAGAGTGATGAAGACATTAATAAACATGTCGCAAACAAAATAGTACATGATGAAATAGTAGATATCTGTACCAGTATAATGAAAGAGTTGAATTCTAGAACTTACCAACTCCGAAGCTTCATAGATTATGAAAAATTCATTCAAGGAATCTAATGGTTGATGTACGTTTAGAGAAGGTGAATGAATCATATATTAGGGTATATGCAGAGAAGTCAATCTACCAAGAATTAAACTCTCATTTTTCATTTAGAGTTCCAGGGTATCAATTCGTACCAGCCTATAAAAATAAAATGTGGGATGGTTATATAAAATTATTTGACCTAAGAACTAATTTAATATATCATGGGTTATTTTCTTATATTCAGAAATTTTGTGAAGAGAGAAATTATACTATTGAGGTTAACTCAGAAATTTCATCTACTGAAATATTCTCTCTCATTGAAGCTGAAGAATTTATACGAACTTTAAATTTACCACTTGAAGTTAGAGACTACCAATTAAACTCATTTGTTCAGGCTATTAGAAATAAAAGATTACTTCTACTATCACCAACGGCATCAGGTAAATCTTTAATTTTATATTTGATACTTTGCAAATTGCAGGCCTCTGGATACGGTAAAGGGTTATTGATTGTTCCAACAACATCTTTATGTAATCAAATGTTCACAGATTTTGAATCTTATGGGTATGATTCAAAAACAAACTGTCATATAATATATGCTGGTCGAGATAAAAACACCGATAAATTTCTATCAATATCCACTTGGCAGAGTATATACAAACAACCTTCAGAATACTTTAAACAGTTTGATTTTGTATTTGGTGATGAAGCTCATCAATTTAAAGCTAAATCTTTAACAACAATTTTAACTGGCGTCATTGAGGCCAAGTATCGTATTGGTTGTACAGGCACATTAGATGGTACACAGACACACCGCCTTGTTCTAGAAGGATTGTTTGGTCCAGTTTATAGGGCCACATCTACTTCTGAGTTAATAGAAAAAGGGCAGTTAGCTGATTTTAAAATAAAGTGTCTGATATTAAAACATCCCAAAGAAATTTGCAAGCTGGCTAGAGAGTGGGATTACAATACAGAGATTCAATATATAATTATGAATGCAAAGAGAAATGATTTTATTAAAAATTTAGCTTTATCTCTCACCGGAAATTCATTAATATTGTTTCAGTTTGTAGAAAAACACGGTAAAGATTTATATGCTATCATCAAAGAACAAGCCAAGAAAAGACAGGTGTTTTTTGTTTATGGAGGAACAGATGTTGAGATTAGAGAATCTATTCGGGCCATTACAGAAAAAGAAAAAGATGCTATCATAGTAGCTTCATATGGCACGTTTTCACAAGGCATAAATATCAGGAACTTGCATAATATAATTTTTGCATCTCCATCTAAATCTAGAATTAGAAATCTTCAATCAATAGGCCGTGGTTTGAGAATTGGTGATGACAAAACTCAAGCAACCTTATTTGACATATCTGATGATCTTCGTGTAGGTAAATTTACCAACTTTACATTGAAACACTTTGTCGAGAGAGTAAAAATCTATGATGAAGAAAAGTTTTCATATAAATTTTATAACATAGAGTTAAAGGCATAAAATGGATAATGTCCCGCAAGTAGTTAAAATAGTTAGGCTCCAGAGCGGAGAAGATATCATAGCTGGTTATGTTGAAGACTATGAAACTGAACTAATCACATTAGATAATCCTATGCACTTGATATTCAAAAGAACAACCAGAGGTACGGTTATGATGTTATTACCTTGGCTTCCAATTGAGATTATCAAGAATAATTCTGCATCTATTTTTTCTACGGATATTCTTACGACATATGATCCTAAAGATGATTTGATTGCATACTATGATAAGATCATTCATCACCCTCAAATGCAAGAGGTGAGTGAATCTTCTAGAAACTATAGTAATTATTTTGATGAATCGGAAGATGAGGATGAGGAAGAAGATGATGAATCTATGGAAATGTCAATGGAAGAAACAACAGACATGCTAATTAGGAAGAAGAATAATAGGCTACATTAGCTATATCCTATTATTGAAACGGAACACCAGTATTATAACAACATTTTTAAAACCTGTCAAGCGAAAGAAAGGCAAATATGATAAAGCATTATGTGAATAACGCAGATTTTTTGACTGCGCTTTTAGAATACAAAGAGAAGTGTACCACAGCAAAAACTAAAGGTAAAGATGATCCTCAGATACCTAACTATATTGGCGAATGTTTTCTCAAGATTGCTAGCCACCTATCTAGGAAACCTAATTTCTCTTCATACTCTTTTCGGGATGAAATGGTATCGGATGGCATTGAAAATTGCCTGATGTATTTTAGAAATTTTGATGAAACAAAATCAAAAAACCCATTTGCATATTTTACCCAAATTATATACTTTGCATTTCTTCGCCGGATAATGAAAGAGAAGAAACACCTATACGTCAAATATAAGGCAACTGAACAATTTGGCATACTTAACCAATTTGAGTATGTTGAAGATGGTAGTGGAGGAAGTAAGCAGTTTGAGATATATGAAAACATTTCTGAGTTTATTCATACCTTTGAAGAAAACAAAAAGAACAAACAGATAAACACCCTAAAGACAAAGGGCCTTGAGAAATTCATATAAAAACTGCCTCTATACACCATAAGACTATGTTATAATATTAAATATGATAAATTATTTAGGGTATAATAAATGAAATTAGCAATACTTGGAGACACACATTTTGGAATGCGAGCCGATTCTATTGAGTTTCACAAGTATTGCCAGAAATTCTATGAGAATATATTTTTCCCATATTTACTTGAGAACAAAATTGACACGGTTTTCCAACTGGGAGACCTATTTGATAGACGGAAGTTTATCAATTTTAATTCTCTGTATCTGTGCAGGAAATATTTTTTTGATAAACTAAAAGAATATAATATTAAATTCTATACCCTTCTAGGTAATCATGATGTATCTTATCGTAATACTTTAGAAGTCAATTCATCCCAATTACTATTGAATGAATATAAAAACATCACTATATTTGATGATTTTGTCACTTTAGATTTTGATGGTGTAAAAGTAGATATTGTTCCTTGGTTGTGTTCTGATAATGAAACCTCAATCTTTAACAAGATAAACGAAAGCAAATCTCAACTCTGTTTTGGGCATTTTGAGGTTGATGGCTTTGAGATGGATAGAGGTACTGTGTGTCATGGTGGAATTAATAGGGCGACATTAAGGAAATATGATATGGTACTAACTGGCCATTTTCATCATAAATCTAATGATGACCATATTTTCTATGTTGGAACTCCGGGTGAAATGACATGGGCTGATTACAATGATGCAAGAGGATTTCACATTTTTGATTTGAATACAAGAACTTTAGATTTTATACAAAATCCATATCGTATGTTTTTAAAAATAAATTATGATGATTCGGTACAAGATTTTGAATATTGGAAGAATTATAACTATACGGTACTGAAGGACACTTATGTCAAGGTAATCGTGATAAACAAAGACAACCCATATCTTTTTGATAATATGATTGATACTTTATACAAATCTGGTATAACTGATATTTCTATAGTTGAAGATTTTACTGATATAACTACTGGCCCAGAAGATGTTGTAGATCAGGCTGAAGATACAATGACACTTCTTTCAAAACATATTGATAACTTAACACTCAATGTAGATAATGATAAGATTAAAAACCTTATGCGAGAACTCTATGTGGAAGCATTAAATACAGAAACTACTGAATGATTTTATTTCGTAAGATAAAATATAAGAACATATTAAGTACCGGCAATTACTTTACTGAAATTGTATTCAATACAAATACAGATACCCTTATTGTAGGTGAGAATGGTTCTGGTAAATCAACAATGCTTGATGCATTATGCTTTGTTCTTTTTGGTAAACCTTTTAGGAATATCAACAAACCAAACTTAATTAATACGATAAATCAAAAAGATTGTGTTGTTGAAATTGAATTTGATATTAATTCCAAATCATATAAAATTATACGAGGAATTAAACCTAACATTTTTGAGATTTATCAAAACGGAGAACTTATAAACCAAGATGCGGCCTCTAGAGATTATCAGGAGTATCTAGAGAACTTCATACTCAAGTTAAACTATAAATCATTCACCCAGATTGTGATTCTTGGTTCTGCATCATTTACACCATTTATGCAATTGTCAGCTTCAGATAGAAGATTAATTATTGAAGACTTATTAGATATACAAATCTTCTCGGTGATGAACAATCTATTAAAGACTAAACTGACAATCAATAAAGATTCTATATTTGACATAAAACACAACATTGATTTATCCCAACAGAAATATGATATATGTAAAAAACATATTGAAGATTTAAAAGCCAATAATGTTGAAACCATACAGAAGTATAA
>Ga0181348_1000395_pt1 | contig 18709 bp, 19 predicted proteins | sample Su13VDMM110DN_FD_130092 | JGI IMG/M metagenome (GOLD analysis project Ga0181348, IMG submission 130092) | Freshwater viral communities from Lake Michigan, USA - Su13.VD.MM110.D.N | ecosystem: Environmental > Aquatic > Freshwater > Lake | place: USA: Michigan | collected 2013-07-16
GCATACCGAGTTTGCTATATTGCTTTATTCTAAATTGGTTAATAAATTACCATTCTCAAAAATAAAAGAAATAGTTATGGAAGCAGTAGAAATAGAGTGTGAATTTATTTGTGAGGCATTACCTTGTAGATTAATTGGAATGAATAGTAATAATATGACTGAATATATAAAGTTTGTAGCAGATAGATTATGCCTTCAACTAGGATATAGTAAAATTTATGACGCAAAAAATCCGTATGATTGGATGCTCTTAATATCATTACAATCTAAAACAAATTTTTTTGAGAATAAGGTCAGTGAGTACGCTTTATCAAATCGTAATATTGATTGTGATATATTTGAATTGTCTTCTGTATTCTAACCAAGTTTATTAAATCTTTCTTTGAGTATTTTATCATTCGTTTCAGTATTAATAGACCAAGAGTTTAAAAAATCATCAAAGCATTCTGCTATGTAATCTTTTGTTAATTTTTGATTTTTAATTTGATAAGTAAAGAAGTAATCACAAAGAATACAAAATCTACCACAATTTTCACTTTTAATATCCTGTATTTGTCTGTTAGAAAAAGCAAAAGGAGAAAAAGGTTTTAAAAAATCTCTTACTGGTTCTGGAGGTGAAATACCGAAACTATCAAAATAAATCGCCACTCCTGTAGAAAAAATCCTAATAAAAACCCAGTGTGTTCCTGAACCCTTATCGTGGTCTTCCATATTAACATAATAACTACCAACCATACGACGCTGTGGTAATTTATCTTTGCTAAACACACCAATAATAGGTAATTTAAGTCCATTCGCAATTTCTTCAATATCAAAATTAGTAATCATACAATATATTATATAGTATGATTTTATCTTTTAATTTTATGTTTTAAAGCATCAGGAACAATACATCCTATATCACTTATTTTTGTTAATTTACTAACTGGAATATATAATTGTTTCTTTTTACTATTAAAGGTAGTATAACTTTCTCCATATTCAAAACCATCCTTTTTAACAACAGCATCTTTACCTCCAATAGCATCATAATTTTCTTGAGTTAATTCCCACTCATACAATCCATCAACAAATCCAAATAAAAAAAAGTATCTTTTGTCGGTTTCATCCCTTTCCCAATTAAGAACTTTATTAAAACCAATCATAGTTGTAGAATAAGTATTAAGATAATTAGTTCTTGATTTGAGTTCTACTTTTGTCTTATCACTATCCCAGTCATAAATTATAAAGTGAATTTTTTTACAACTTCTTTTTACATCCCCATACTTTTCAAAAATAATAGGTTCATACTGTTCTTCATTCAAATCACCCATAAATACATAAGGACGATTAGAGGGTTTCACAAGGCGGTGGAAGTAGGAGGCAGGAGGCGTTGGGTAAGATTTTGAAATACTTTTCATTCTTATATATATTAAATATTTTATTTCTTTATATCAAAATTTCTATAATATATATATTAAATAATTAATTTAGTTCTTTTAAAAAAAGAACTTACAGAAAAAGGAAGGGTCGTAGGGAAACCTTTGGTTTCCTACTTTTTAGCGAATAATTTGTGAAGATTGAATACCTCTTGTAGGGATAAAGGGTGTCATAGCAGGACTATTTTCTTTAAGATAAGGACTGCCTAATTGAATAGGTGTATCAATACCTCTACCAGAAATACCAGACGGATATAATCCACCTCCAGCAGCGACAAAACTCCCTCCGCTCTTAAGAGAAGCAATAGCATTCTGGTAAGGTTTAGATAGATAAGCAGTTCCACAACCATTACGAGTTGATACATACTTTCCACCTTTGCCTCTCATTAGCAACGCTTCAGGATTTTTATTTATTACAGGTATTTTGATAGGACTTTGAGCGTCTAAAACATCTGCTACAATATTCTGTGGATTTGCTACATACTCCTTAACCTTACCCTTAAAGGCACGTGGAATTGTTTTCGTAAAGAAATCTTCAAAAGCACCTTTGCCCTTCTTTTTTGAACGCCTTTTTTTCATACCCTTACCTACTAATGCTGGACCAATCACTTGATTACCGAGTTTATATCCTAAATCAAAAGGATTTACTTCTGGAATAGGTGCGAATGCTCTACCCATATCATGCCCTACTTTTGGTAAAGTTTTAGTAAAAAAATCCTCAAACAATCCCTTACCAGTCATTCTATTTACTAAATCTTCTCCTTGTTTTAAAGTATGTCTAATACCCTTATTTTTTACTATAGAAGACATAATTTTTTTAGCACTAGCAGGTAATAAAGATAGTGCTTCTTTTGCTTCTTTCATTATCATATCTGGTTTGATAGTAATAGCACCACCTTTTTTAAGTGTTCTTTTTTGTGCTGGAGAAATCATAATAGGCAACGCCATACCACCTTTTTCACCAGAATGTACTTCATCTCTTTCTAACATACTGGGAGCAATACTGATACGACTTTTCGCTTGGGGAACTTTCATAACTTCCATTCTTATATATAATTGTATATATAAAAATCTAAAAAAATATTGCTAAAGCACGAGTTATGCTATTGTTTTCTTGAGTTTTTAATAAGTATGAATATTAAAAAAATTCGTATTATATCTATTGAACTCTCGCACCTGTTCTCACGTCAACAACCACTTGGCGTTCAAACTCAATAAAGACCATAAATTCAATAGTTTGAGGAGAGTTATTGACACCAGACACTTGAACTGCTTTGGCGACACCATCCTCACTAGGAATAGAACGACCAGCATTACCATAGTAGTATCTGTAAAGACCTTCAAATTCAGCAAATCCAATAAGACCTGAAGCAAGAGAAGTTGTCAAACTGCCGTTCAACTGATTAGAAGAAACAAGTTGCTCGTAGAAGGTTTCATAATCATACTGAAGATTGTTAATAAATAAGTTCTTACCAGAAATCTGGATTTGGAAGTTAGTAATAGAAATTGGGTCAGGAGTTCCACCAGTAGTAGCAAAAGGCGAAAGAAGGGTTGAGGTTGTTTGTCCTGCGATAGGGGCAGTCGTAGCGTATGCTGAAGCAACACCATTAGACGCTTTGGGAAGGAGAGGAATAACAAGAATACCACGAATATTTGGAATACCATTAGTGACAAGAAAAGAGAAAGTTTGTCCTGATGCTACACCAGTAAAAGAATACTGGAATAAATCATTATAGACGATTTTCTTGGTTGGCGTAAGGGATAAATAACGCTGTTCCGCAATTGGCGACATAACGTATGCTGGGGCGTATAGACGAACACTTGTGACAGGGGCAGATACAGAGGAAGTAAATTGTCCTGATAAGAATTGGGTTCTAACAATAGAAAGACCAATCTTAACGCTTTCAGCAGCAGCAGGAGTAGTGTTGGCGATAGGAACAAGAGCAGAAGCACCTTGTCCTATATCCATAGAAGAAATCATAACAGGGTTCGTCCCTCCTCCACCAAGAATAATAGGTGTAGAGGTGAGAGCAATACATCCAGTTTGGGATTGTGCTAAAGAAGCACCAGCAGCAGCAGCAACAACCGAAACAGCACCAGAAATAACAGGAGCAGCAGCAGCAATAGTGAAATAAACCTGATTGGTATTGATGTAGATACGCATAGTAGAACCCTTAAGAAGAGGACACTTCTGGAAGAAATCAGCAACATCCTTAAGACGAATAACCGCATCAAAAACAATAGAACGAGTAGTTGCTGCCTTTTGGACGTAGGACTGGAAGATTTGGTTATATCCAGAAGAAGAAGAAGTTAATCCACCTGAAGTAGCAAGAAGAGAAACTTGGTTAGAAGTTAAAGAGTTTGCTAGGGTAGGAACAGTAGCAGCAGGTAAGTTAGAAAGAGAATAGTTCAACCATTCAATTCTTTGTTTAAGACCACAGTTGTGTTGTTGGCGAATAAAATCACTATCATCACTAGCAGGTGTATCGTGAAAATTTACAAAAGGAGATACTGCTGTGATAGGCATAACATTAGTGACAGCAGCAGTGGTGTTCGCTGATATAGTAGCAGTAGAAGGAATACCAGCAGCATAAACAATCGCAGAAACATAAGTTCCAGTAGGAATACCTGGACCAAAAACCATCATACCAACCTCAAGAACACCTGAAGCAGTAGTAATAGCAGTAACGGCAGCAGCACCATTCGCAATTACAAAAGAACCTGTGAAAACTCCATAAGAACCAATTGTGATATAAGGAGTAATTCTGTTATTACAGAAACCCTGTCCTGATGTATTCATAAAGTTAAGAAGCGAGGCAGCAGTATTGTTATTGTTGTATAACCAAGAACGAGCAGTATCAGGGCAAAAACCACAGACAGCACCCCAGTTAGTAATATCATTCTGCGACCAACTTGTAAGGTTCTTAAAGGAACAGAACACATTCAAAAAAGGAGTTTGCTGGATGATACTGCCGTTATTGAACTCAACACTCATAGAGTGAAGTATCTGCCAGAACCCATTCTTAAGACCCATAAGATAATCAAGAGAGTTTGTTGCTGTAATAGCAGTAGCAGAACCTTCTGCCTGAAGCACTAAAGGCATAGCGATGAATGCCTCGCTCCAGTTAATATAAGAACCGCTGTTTGAGAGAGAAGTTGTGTCTAAAACAATTTGACCGCTATAACTGCCGTTGTTATTATCGTTCACATACAACCACTGTTTTTCAACGAACTCGCTGGACGACACCTCGGTGTTGATGCTTTCTTCAAAGACAAGATTATCCATTATATATTATACAAAATATATTTTTTTTGTATGATATTGCTAAAGTTTTAAGAGAACCAAGGTTCTCCTATGACCTCTCCTTTCAAATATTACTAAAGCAGGGGGTTCGTAAGGGGGCGACGCCCCCTACCTCAAAAGTCAAAGGATATATATTTTTTTGGAACTCTTGGTTGTGCGATTTTTAAATTGCGTAGTAATTCAGTTTTTCTTTGAACTTTTCCACCTTCATAAATTTCTGGAACTAATCCTGAACCCATCGTTCTTTTATGATTTCTTGCTAAATTATGATTTTTATTATGTCCCATAGTTGTTCTTAAACCTGCGCCACTCGTAGTTGAACCTAATTTATGAATATACATATATACTATATAAGATAAAATAATTTAGTTATTCAGTTCTTTTTGAAAAAGAACTTACAGAAAAAGGAGAGGTCATAGGAGAACCTTTGGTTCTCTTAATTAGAAAGGGTTTCTAATTCACCTTTATCTGCTATAATTAACAATATTACTAAATTATTATCCTCAAGAGCAACAGGAACATTATTCTGGTCTAAAAAGGATATTTGAAAAGAACCATATTGACCTGGTTGAATATCAATAAAACTATACTGATTAGGTGCTACAACGAATTGTGCTCCAAACTCACCTTGAGGGGCAAAACTATAAAGCAAAGAGTTAGGAATAGCAAAATTGTTATTCAATAAATTACAGGTTAAAACATAAGACGATAAGGGTGATACTTGCGGAACAGAATTAGAACCGAAAGTTTGTATTACTGAATAACTGGGGGATTGAGAAGCACCCATAGAATATAAAGTTCCAGTAATAGCACCTACAGTTTGAGATACAGATACAGTAAAAGCATTCGCACCACCAATAGCAGTAATATAAGTTCCAGCAGTAATACCTGTTCCTGAAATTACCATACCTACTAAAAGTGCTGGAGAACCAGTAGTAGTCAAAGCAGTTCCTACAATTGAAGTAATAGAAAAGGTGCTAGTAGCAGTAATAGTAATCGCTGCCTGTGCTAAAGAAACAGTTGGAACAGTAGTAGCGTAACCAGTTTCACCTTGAGGATAAAAACCTGCTGAAAAACCTACAATATTTCTAAAATTATTTGCTAAAATCCTTACCATAGGCATAATAGCAGAAGTAGGTCTAGACCAAGGTACTGGTGTCGCTGGTGATGAAGAAGTAATTGTAGCAGTTGAGTATGCTCCAATAGTATAAGTTGCTATAGGATATAGTGTTAAACTAATAGGATATGTATTAATATTGATTTGATAGGTTGATGAATTGATTACAAAATTTACAAAATAATAATACGCTCCAGTTGTGTCTGTTAAATAGTGTCCTTGCTGAATATTAACAAAGTGTAAAAAATCGTTGAGTGTAGTAATTTCATAAAAACCATCAGGTATAGTAATTGTAATCTCTCTACCATCAACCCAAACATAACTAAAAGTATTATTACCTTGTGCGGCAGTAATATTGAATGTAGAATAATACATCTGGATTGACCCTAAAGCGAGTTTTTGACCTTTTATGAAATCAACATTACCTGCTGGAAAGTTATACTTATAAACAGAGTTATTGGTATTAGGAACAACATTACTACTATTTACTATAAGAGTTCTCATATTATATATACTATAGAATATAAAATAATTAGACAGATAATTCAATAAGTAAATTCATTCCGTCATGCTTTGATATTTTACCTTGCGACATAAATTTCACTACTAATTTCCTTAATTCTTTTAATAAAGCGACTGAATTATTTCCTGCTAAATATTCTCCTTTCAAAAGGGCAAATCTATCGTTGTCTTCTTTATCTTCATTACTCATAGTTCTTTTCAATTTTAAAGCATTCAATATACCAGCACCAGTAGCAATTTTCTCAAATAGTTGTCTTTCTTCAATAGGGATTTGTTCGTAAATACGATTACTTACCTTACCTGTTTCTAATAGGTCTAAAATAAATTCTTTGAGAACATCACTAATAGGGGTTGGTTTGAATTGTGGAATACGCCCTAAACTTGGAAACTTTACATTCAAAATATCACGCTCTTTTAATTGCTGAATATTAATAACATACTTACCTAATTGTCTGTATGTAGGTTCAGGTTCGTATTTCACACCAGCACCGATTTTTTTTGTTCTAATTCTGCCGTTCTTTGCTTTCAAACCGAAACCAGATTTTTCAGTTGAAAAAGTTTCTCTGCTTGTAGAATCACTTACTCCTGAACTTGGTGCTTGTAGTGTGTTCGCCATAATATAATCCTTCAAATCACTCAAACTAGCACCTCTTCCAATATTAGTTTCATACCAGTTTCTAAATCCAGAGTTCTTTTCTTTAAGAGATACTAATTTTTTACCAGTAAGTTTTTCATTACTTCTTTCATTCACAATATAAATAAAATCTTGAACGCTTGGAGTTCCTGTGGATGAACCTATTGTTTTTGCTACTGCTAATCTTGCTATATCTGGAACACCTACTATTACCTGTGCTAATATATCAATATTATCACCTCCGCCTGTTGAACCTGAACTTTCAGCAATTTGTCTTCTTAACTCTTCTAGACCATCCAATTGTGCGTCGCTTACACCTGATATAGCATTCTGTAAATCCTGAAATCCAGCAAAAGCGTCAAGTCGTCCACTATTAATATCATCAATTATTTTTTGTATTTGAATTTGTGTAGGCATATTAGCAGTTAAATCTTGTAGCATCGCTAAAGTTTCAAACTGGTTGATTTCACTATCTTGTGATACTTTTTCTAAATCTCTCTTTGATGGAATATTTTGCTCTAATTTATTTAATCTTTCTAAAACAGGTTGAACTATGTATTCAGGTAAATCTCTAAAAGCACGTTCAAGATTTCTATCTAGGTAATTAAATTGCTCTCTGGTAGGTAATATCGCCATCATATCTGTTATATTATCTGTCAAATCGTTAAATTTGTTAGTAATCATAGATAAGTTCCCAGAAACTCCTTTTGATGCTTCCAGTTCTTCCCTAAATTTCCTCAAATATTCTATGAAAAAAGTTGGGGATAAAAGACCCTTCGCAAACTTCTTATTAATCTCACGCTCTATCTGTGGAAAGGATTGGTTCATAGTAAATATCTCATCAGGCGTAAGTTCAGCAATTATAGCACTTGCTTCTCTGTACTGGAATAATCGCAGTAAATTATCAAGAGCAATCTTTTCTTGGAGTGCTAAATCTGCTTGTAGTTCAGCAGGAGATTTAAGTTGCTGTGCTGATATTGGTATGGTTTCACCACGCTGGAAACCTGCTCTTGCTTGTGATACATTAGCATCATTAGCAATTGCTAATCTTAAAAGTTCGTCTTGGGTCATAATTGCCTTTGAATAGTCGCTAGGTTTTCTCAAGTTTCGTATTATTAAACTGCCTGTTCCACTCATTCTGTTTTATATTTTATCTGGAGAAAATAAAATAAAAAAATTGTTGTGAATGAACTATAAAAAACTATTGGTTTTATTTTTCTTCACCTTCAATTTCATAAATATCGTTAAAATATCGCTAAATATATATTATAAAATTGATTTAAAATTATATAAATATTTAATATATATATAATTATGATTATTACCTTCTATAGAATTTATTGTAAAGATACTAATATTACTGACTGCTATGTAGGTCATACAAAGAATTTCAAAAAAAGAAAACAAACACATAAAGATAGGTGTAAAACCAAAACTTATAATATTTATACAAAAATTAGAGAGAATGGTGGTTGGGAGAACTGGATTATGGAAGAATTAGAGAATACAAATTTTGATGATAAAAGGGAAGCAGTTATTAGAGAACAAGAATTAATATTAGAACATAATGCTAAACTAAATACTTATGATGCTACTTTAAATATTATTAAACTAAGAGATACTGCTAATAAAATTCAAAAAAATTATTATGAAAAAAATAAAGAAAAAATTTTAGAAAAAGCAAGGGAGGTTTATGCTAAAAAAAATAATCAATTACTATCTACTTGAATGTCATAAATTTCATTAAATCCCTTACGAAACCTCTCATCAGGAGAACTTTCCAAATCCATTAATAGGAAGTTCTGTTTTTCTTTTGTAGCATCCTTATACATATTGGTAAGGGTTTCTTTTGACAAACCTAAATCAAACTCACGAGCAATCATCGTAAGATTTTTCATAGAAGATATTTGTTTTATTATTAGGTAAGTCATATTATTTCTAATCATCTTTGGGACAGCATAATACGACTGGGTAATATACACTAAACTGGCGTTCTTTTTTCTCGCCCTCAAGAAATATTGCTCCATAGGTTTTTGGTTCTTTTCACCTACTAAATCATCCATAACTATTAATGTTTGTTGTTCCTTATTCAGTTTATCCAAGTCAGGTAATCCATCCTTGTCTATTTCAGTAATTTTTAACCCTTTCTTACCAAGTTTCTCGTCAATATAATTATACAAAGGTTCATCCTTATTTTTGGTACAGATGAAGATATTTTCAAAAGTATCAGGCATATTATATATTAGCGACATAAGTGTCTGCGTCTTTCCCGAACCACTTGAACCACAGATTATCATACGAAAAGGCAATTTAATATGATGAACTTCATAGTAAGGATTGTGGGATTTTAGAAGAAACCTTTCTGGGATTTTTTTATACCAATCTACTAATTCTGCTTTCTTGTCCTTTTTTGGAGGCATAGTTTATATAGTATATATAGAAAAATTAATTCTTGATTTATTTTTATCTATTGAATATATAGTATGTCGCAATCTATTTTTCCAATATTAATAGTAGATAAATTTATACCAAGTTTATGGTCTTTGAGTTCTACTACTCTAACAAGAGAATATGCTGATTTACACTATTTAAAATTTCCTTTAGCACAAGGTAGTGAAACTATACCTGCTAATTTAACTGTGAGTGGTATAACTTCTCTCGGTAATACATTCATAAACACAAGTGAAATTCATCTTGGAACTGGGTCTGGCGTAGGACAAGGAACTAAGTCAATTGCTATTGGAGAGAATGCGGGAATAGGGCAAGTAGCAAATTGTATTCAAATTAATTCTACTGGAGCAAATATAACTCAAACGGATGCGTCTAGTTGCGTTATAGCACCTATTAGGAATACTACACCTATTACTAGTACTAGTGGAAACTATTCATTACCATTATTATACAACACTACATCAAAAGAACTTTTTAATAATAATCTTCCTACTATTAATTTGACTGCTATTAATAATACTGCTGATAATTCATATTATAATTCATTCATTATTGTAACAACAGCGGGAGCAGGAACAATTAATATTCCAACTCCTATAGTTAGTTTCCCTGCTTATATTATTTTTTATAATGCTACTAGTTCTACTAAAACATTAACAGTTCCATCAGGACTTATTACGAGAATTTTTTCTGGTACTTCTAGTAGCACTACTACTTTTGTAGTCCCTATAGGTGGAGTAGTAAGATTAGATACTAATGGTTCTGTCTGGTATTTAACATCGTCAGGAGGACTTGCGAGTATTTTAAATTCTATTCAATTTGGTTATACTACGGCACCTAATTTTACAACAGCAAGTTTGGGATATAATGCTACTGTCCTTTCTAGTACTGATAATCAAATTATTACTTTTGCTAATCCCCAGACGACTATCGCAGGATGCGTTACTGCTTCTCTTCCAACTGGAGTATATATTTTTAACGCTAAAATATTATTAACCGCCACATCAGCAGTAGGTCATCAATTCACTTTTGATATATACGCAAATTCAGGGGGGTTAGCAGTTTTTAGTTATAATTATATTGCTACTTCTACCGCTAGTGGTACTTTCTCAGACATTACTTTTTCTTATATTCATCAGGTTGGTAGCGGTCAACCATTCTCTCTAAGAGGAACATCAAATACTGCTACTACTTCTCCTGACCCTCCTAGTAGTCTTACATTAGGATTAGCAGGGACTACTACTCTTAAAGTTGTAAGAATTGCGTAGGGAAACCAAGGTTATTACTTGCGCCAATACCACCCCATCCTTTTCTATAAGTTCTTTTTTAAAAAGAACTAAAAATAATCTGTATATACTATATAGTATGTCGCAAACAATTTTTCCAACATTATTGACAAATACTTTTATACCAAGTTTATGGTCTTTTTCAACAGAATTTACAAGAGAATATGCTGATTTACACTATGTTAAGTTTCCTATAGCACAAGGTAGTGAAACATTCCCCTTAAACTTGAATGTGAATGGTATAACTACTTTAGGTGAAACTCAATTACAAACTAGAAACTCAACACAATCATCCTCACACTATCTCAATTTTAGTGATAGTTCTGCTACTGGAGTAGGATACATACAAAAAACCGCTAATTTAAGTGTTATTCCTTCAACTGGAGTATTATCTGTTGGAGGTCTTACTATGAGTGGAGCAAGTAATATTACTCTTAGTAATGGAACAGCAACACCTACATTAGGTCAATTAGGATATATTTATTCAGGTGCTGTTCCAGGAACTACGGTTCTTACAAACGGCAGTGATAGAACTCTTTCAACTATATCATCAGTAAACGCAGGAACATATATGATTTTTGGAAATTTTACTTATAGCATTAATACAGCGAATGTAGCAATAATAAGAGGATATTTTCAAACGAGTAGTGGTATTATTATAGGCGATAGTATTACTTTTGGACGAAACGCATTAGTTACTACTGATGGTTGTATAAATATGTCTACTTGTTTTACTACAACAACATCATTAAATTACAGTTTTATTGTTAATATTACTTATATTACAGGAGGAACTTCCGTTACTCCAAGCACTACAAATTTTGTTTTCAAGATGGTAAGAATATCTTAATAATTAAGAGAACCAGTTATTTTTCTAAAAGAACTATTTATAAGTATATACTATATGTTGAGTGAAGTATTTTGGGTTGCTTTTACCACTACTATTTCAGGTATGATAATTAAATTATGTTCTATGGCGTATAAATCAAAGTGTAAAGAAGTCGCTTGTTGTTGTATAAAAATAATTCGTGATATTGAAGCAGAAGAAAAAGAAGAAGAATTTAGAATTACACACCCAAGCAGGGAAACCGAGGTTTCCCCTACGACCCCTTCCTCCAAATAAGGGTTTTCTGTAAGTTCTTTTTCTAAAAGAACTATATAAGGTATGATTGATAATCCTGAATTATATAGTAAGGCAAAAAAAATTGCTGATGAAAAATATTCAAAACCAAGTGCTTATAAGAGTGGATTTATCGTTAAAAAATACAAAGAATTAGGTGGAACTTATACTGATGATAAACAACCAAAAAATCTGGAAAGGTGGTTTAAAGAAAAGTGGAAAGATATAGGTGGTTTAGAATATCCTGTTTATAGACCTACGAAAAGAATAAGTAAAAAAACTCCACTAACTCCTGATGAAATTGACCCTGAAAATTTACTACAACAAATATTTTTAAAGCAAAAAATCAAAGGTGAAAGTAATTTACCGAAATTTCAAGGTAAAGGCGTTCCTCTTGCTTTTGGAGATTATAAAATAGACCCTTATGCTTATAAACAGGCAAAAAAACTAGGTGTAAAAATTGAACCAAGTAAGAAAAAGTTCAAAAAAATAGATATTTATGATTACAATAATCAGTATATTATGAGTATAGGCGACAAAAGATATAATGATTATAGAAGTTATATTAAAGAAAAAGGTCAAGAGTATGCTGATACTAGGCGTAGGTTATACAAAATTCGGCACGAGAAAAATAGACACAATTTAGGAACTCCTGCTTATTATGCCGACCAATTATTATGGTAATTACTGAAAATATTATATATACTATAATTATATACAATATGACAAGATGGACTGATTTTGTAAAATCTTTTGCGAAAGAAAATAATATAACTTATGGGTGTGCTTTAAGCGACCCTGATTGTAGTGCTGGTTATAAGGCAAAATACGGAGTTAAAAAACCGCTTGGGAAAAAGAAAGAAACTGAAAGTATGATGGCGGAAGATATTAATAGAGTAATAGCACCACCAAGAAAAACCCCTGAAAGAAAAGAAAAAATTTCTTCTCTTAAATCCTCTATTAAGCAAAAACAAAATAAAACAAAACTTCAAAAACAATTGGTAGAAACTATTGGTATGATGAATGAAGATATTAATAGAAATCCAGTTCAGGATATAGCAGGTAATTTTGTAGGTAATAGACCAAGAGCATACACACTACCTACTGAAGAAACTTTAGAAAGAGAACGAGCAGGAATGACTGCTGAAGATAAACCTAAAAAAAAATCTAAAGGTGGTAGAAAAAAGGGTAGTAAAAATAAACCCAAAGTTGCTCCTGCTCCTGAAAATATTTCTATGGTTATTGAGGAAGTTAAGGTAAAAGAACAAGGTCGTAGAGGTCGTCCTAAAAAATACGCTACGGCAGAAGAAGCAAGAAAAGCAAAAATCGCTAATACTATTGCTGGTGCTAAAAGGCGTAAAGAAAAAAAGAGTGAAGGTAAGGGTATTATTGACACAATTAAAAAGGGTGCTAAAGCAATATTTAAAAGAACTAATCCTGTTGAATATGCTCTATTAACAGGTGCTAGTAATATCGTTAAAAATCCTACAGCAGTTATTTATGGTCGTAATGATTTTCCACCAAAAGTGCGTCAAATATTATCTAAATATGGTAATAAAAATATTATTGGAATAACACTCGGTAGAACTCCTTTAGGTGCTCCCTTAATGACTGCCTTACAAGTAGCAAGTGGTAATACCTTTCAACAAAAATTAGATAATACTCCTTATGACAAATTATTTCACTTGTTTATGTGTATTGAATTAGCAGGTGGTTCTAAAATTATGATTGAAAAGAATGAGGTTATTAATGCTGTACTAGGTTGTAAATTACAAAAAGAAACTGAAACTATACATATTAGTAGTAGTGATATTCCTACTGGTTTAACCTTGAATGATGCTTTAGAAAAACAAAGAGAAAGAATGGGTGATAATTTTTTTAGTTATTCTGCGGATAATAATTGTCAGGATTTTATTCTTGATTTTTTAAGAGCAAATAATCTTGGTAGTGAAACCGATGCTTCTTGGGTTAAACAGGAAACTAAAGTTCTTTTTGAAGGTAATGAAAGATTACGAAAAATTGCTAATACTTTGACTGGTATTGCTGCTAGTTTTGATGTAATAAAAGAAGGTAAGGGATTTTTTGATGATGTTGTTTCTGGACTTAATAAAATAAATCCTGTTATGTTGGGTATTAAAAATAAACCTGATGTTGGTATTAAATTAGGCAAAATTACTAATGATAATCTATTACCTGCTGTTGTTGAAGTAGGAAAACCTGTATATGACGCTACTGCTATTGCTGCGGCAACTACCCTTACTGGTAATCCTGTTTTAGGAAAAGTTGTAGCAGACCAGTTCTGGGAAAAATTTGGAAAACCTTATGACCCTCGTTCCAGACAAGACAACGATGCTCTTAAAAAAATTAGTAAAGAAGTTGGTAATAAAGCAGGTAGTAAGGCAGATACTATTATAAAGGGTAAAGGATTTAGTAAAAAAAAATCTAATAGTAATACAAAGATGGCGAATAAGTGGATTACTTATGTCAAAGATTACGCTAAAAAGCACAATATGAAATATACTGATGCTCTCAAAGACCCCAAGTGTAAAGCAGGTTATAAATCTGGTATGGGTATGCCTATGCCTGATGAAAAATCTATAGAACATTCGCCTATGACAACTATGCCTGTTAAACCAAGAAGACCAATTAGAACTCTACCTAAAGAAGGTATGGGTATGCCTACATCAAGGGACGCTTATATAGCAGAGTTATACGACCAAGCAAATTTAGGTGCTAATGGTAGAGTTAATTTATAAATTAGGAATATTAATACAATTCTCTGGTTTATATCCTTCAGGTAAATCGTCAGGATGTGTTGGTATATGTACGCTGTCTTGAAAGATTTCTTTAGTCCAGTGCTTACGCTTTTCTTCGTTATAAATTTTAGCAAACTTGTCTGTCAATCTTGGTGTTAATGATTTAAGTTGATGTTCTAAAATAGGATGCAGTTTATCTGCTCTTACCATAATTTCTTTTAAGTAATCAATTAATTCTGCTGGTAATTTGTCAGCATACTTTTTTCCTTCCTCGGTTTCAAGACCCTTAATAAATCCACCAAAATAAAAAGTTAGATTATAGCAAATTGTAAAATAACAACATAATCTTACAAGAGCATACTGAGATGGTTTTTCTGGATTGTCGTTAATAATATCAAAATCCTTTTGTATCTCGTTGAATAAACACTTCAATCCTAATTCAGTAATAAAACCCTTACTATCCGTTAGATTTAATACCATACTCATAAAAGGGTATAAAAAAAAATCGTTAGTCGTATCTTGGTCTATAAGATTTTTGAAACCAACTATCTGTGCGATTTGCTCTTCCATAATAATATATTATACAATAAGATATTATTTTATTCAACTATTCCTAAAGGAATAACTTTTAAATCAACTACTACTGGTTCTCCAATTTTTATTTTATTATTTTCTCGCTCATTCTCAATACGCCTTTTTAATTTAGAAAAAATATATTTTGAATGATAATAAGCAGTTACATTACCACACTCGTCTTTAACCCTTCCATTACTATTTATTGTTATAAATCTACAAGGATTTTCCATAATATATAATATCTAAATATTTTTCTTTATAGTAATATTACTATTTTTGAGAACTTTAATTTTATTATCAGTTTTTTTGAGTTTGCCTTCTAATTCCTTTCTGTATTTTTGAAACATACTAATATGTAATAATACTCTAAACCACTTATCACCAATCAGTTCTCTAGTATCGTATTGATATTTATGTTGCTCCATAAGTTTATTAATCATAATAGCAGATTTTTCTTTACTAAATAATTTATTAAATTGATAACAAATAAATTTACACCATTCTTCTTTTTTATCACCTGATTTTAGAATAAAATCACTAGGATATATTCCACAATCTTTAATTAAATTCATCAATAATTTTTTTGGAACCTTCACTAACCACCTATCAACATCCATCCAACCTAATGTACCAATCTTAATCTCTTCAACAAGTTGTCGTAGCATACAGAACTTTCTGGTAAATTTTAATTCAGGTTCTAAATAACTTTTTATTTCATAAAGAATATCTTCTGGTAAATTTTGAATTTTATTACAATCAATCTTTTTACTATTCTCAATCAAATCAAGTTTATTTTTTATTTTTGTAATTTCTTGAGTATGAGTATCATTCATAAATATTTCTAACTCTTTTAAATAAGCAACCTCATCATCATCATCATCAATTTTACTTGAAGTAGTAGTAGATATATATATATTTCTTGTATCACGATACTGCCGTAGTTTCCATACAGCACAGCAACCATTATCAGTAGAAATAAGAGGGTAGGTAGTTCTCAATTCAGCGTCGGTAATCATTCTATATATTATATATCGGTATTTCTTTATATAGATTAGATAATATATTATTTTTCAAATCAATTTTATAGAAATTTTCGTTTCAATTTTTTTTTTAATTAATTTATAATTATTATGTATAAACTATGCCTCCAAAGGATTTTAAAAAGAATAGATATACTGATAAACAAAAGCAGGAAATTGCTTTACAAATAAAAGATATATCTAACGAAGAAGCAATAGAGGATTTTAATAAATTACAAAAGGTAGGTTGTGATGCTAAAGATAAGGGATTAAGTAGAATTGGTAATAATGTGGTTGATAGATTTTCTCAAGTTGAAAGATATAATACACTTGGAAAGACTGGTATTAATTTTTATGATTTATATTTTAATAGATTTAAACTTACTCAACCTTCCATACAATCTTTATTTAATTATTATGGTACTGATGCTGAACACGCAAGTGTAAAAGATTGGAAAAGAATATTTGAAGTTTATTATGGGTCAATTAATATATTTAGACCTTTAGTTGCTATGTCTATTTATTGTAAATATAGACCTAAAGTAATTTTAGATTTTACTATGGGTTGGGGTGGAAGATTAGTAGGTGCTTGTGCTTTAAATATTCCCAAATATATTGGTATAGATAATAATCCAAATTTAATAAACCCCTATAAAGATTTAACAAAACTTATGAATGAATATTCCAGTACTGACATAGAATTATATTTTACTGATGCTGTCAAGTTTGATTATAGCAAAATAGAATACGATATGGTGCTTACAAGTCCTCCTTACTACAATATTGAAGAGTATGCAGGTCAAACAAGAAAAACTAAAGATGAATGGGATAGGGATTTTTATGAACCAGTATTTATGAAAACTTTTGATAATTTAAAAAGAGGTGGATATTATTGTCTTAACATACCTGAGGAACTTTATACCAGAGTTGTTAGTAAGTTATTGGGAGAACCAACAGAGTTTATTGGATTAAAGAAGAGCAAGAGAAGAGGCGACCAAAAGTATAGTGAGTTTATTTATGTATGGGAGAAGAAGTAAGTTTTTAGTTTTCATCATCAGTATCACAATTTTCCAATTCTTCCCAGTCAATATATTCAGGATATTCAATATTATTCAAAATAGCATCAGTCATAATGTAAATATATAATCTATGGTTTATCCAATTAGCGAAACAACAACCGCTCGTTTTATCATACATACTATTTATTTCCTCTCTTACATCATCAGTTATTACCAGCGTTAGTTTGTATGCTTTTTCAATACGCTTGATACAATCTTTAATAAAATTATTTTTATCTTCTTCTTCTTCTACATACGCATCGTGTGCCTCGTGAGCACAACTACAAGGACTATTGTATCCAAATTGTTTATACCAAGACCTCCCCATCATAGGTCGCTTTTTGCAAGGTGTTTTACACTTTGTAATAATTTCGTTCATACTCGTAATATAGGTTTCGTTATTTACGCTCGTCATCTTATACTAATATCTTTCAATTTTATAGAAAAATCAGTTTCAATTTTTTTTTAAAATCAAAATTAAAAGAAAAATCAGTTCGTCGGTTCAATAAAAAAAGGGGATTACCTATTGGTTTTACGATTTATCAACCCCATAATACTTATAATTAAATTACTATAATAAATCTATCTATCTAACTACCTATCTACCTATCTATAGAGGTTTTACATCCAATCTGTTTATTTTTTTGCCGTCTGCAGTCTTCCAAAAAGTCCAGGCATCAGGGATACTTTTTTTATTCATAGCAAGGGTAAAGGCGATTGTTGCTTTACGCAGGGTTTCGTATTCTTCTCCACCATTCTCGTTGATGAACTTGTTTCCATCATACTTAATTCTCATCTCAATACCCCCAAATTTGGATACAAGAATAGTGTCCGCTGGGAGATATTGGGATGCGTAGTTTGGAGGTCTAATATAGGCAGGCAACTTGATTTCACGCTTACCCTTTACCTTTTTGTTCTTTTCTAATTGAGTGGCGATAATCTCATCATCTAACTTACCTTCGTGAGTATCAAATAACTTTGCCTGTAGAGCAGAGTTTTCAGCGTTGAGTGCTTGGATTTTGGCGAGGTTTTCTTGGCGTTGCTTTTCAATTTGTTCGCAGGAAGTTTTACGATGCTTGACGATATTTGCCCTAACATCCTTTTCCAACTTTTTACGCTCTGCCCTATCCAGTATCCTTCTCGCTATTTTGACTTCTTCGTCTTCGTCTTCTTCTTCTTCTTCTGGTTCTGGTTCTGGTTCTGGTTCTGGTTCTGGTTCTGGTTCTGGTTCAGGTTCTGGTTCTGGTTCTGGTTCTGGTTCAGGTTCTGGTTCAACCATAATCACTTTCTTTTGGCGAGGTTTTTTTACTTTTATGGTTTGGATTTCGGTAGTAGTATTCATAATTGCGACAGGAGGAATGCTCTTAACTTCTTCAGGAATTTGTAAATCAATTTTATGAGAATTGTTTTCGGCGGTAGTATTCATACTTGCTACTGGATTTGTGTCC
>Ga0181348_1000397_pt1 | contig 18698 bp, 8 predicted proteins | sample Su13VDMM110DN_FD_130092 | JGI IMG/M metagenome (GOLD analysis project Ga0181348, IMG submission 130092) | Freshwater viral communities from Lake Michigan, USA - Su13.VD.MM110.D.N | ecosystem: Environmental > Aquatic > Freshwater > Lake | place: USA: Michigan | collected 2013-07-16
ATGGATAACTCAACACAATACGGACAAGCGGATTTTAATTTACCACATGACGTGGTTTCTTTACCGTCAAAAGGTATATTTTATAAACCAAAAAAGGAATCTCTAAAGGTGGGGTATTTGACTGCCGCAGATGAAAATCTATTAATGTCACAAAACACACCAAAAGACGGGTTAATAAATTCATTATTAAAATCTAAAATTTATGAACCAGGATTTGATGTTATGCAATTACTAGATGTTGATGTTCAAGCAATATTAATATTTTTAAGAAATACTTCTTTTGGTCCAGAATATCGGTTTTCAGTTGTTGACCCAAAAACAGGAAGTAAATTTGATGCTAATATATTAATAGACGAGTTGAATTATAACCCAATGAAACATCAACCAGACAGTGAGGGATTATTTAATTTTACCTTACCTAAAAGTAATGTGGGTGTTAAATGTAAACTTTTAAGTATTGGTGATAATCGTATAATTGACAACACATTAGAATCATATCCACAAGGTATGGTTGCTCCCATAATAACAAAAAGATTAGAATCCCAAATTGTAGAATTAAATGGTGAAAGAGATAAAGGAAAAATCTCTGCATTTATTACACAAATGCCAATATCAGATTCAAAAGATGTTAGACGGTTCATTAGAGATTGTGAACCAAGTATTGACTTAAACAGAACAATTTTAGCCCCGTCAGGAGAAAAAGTAACTATCGATGTTTCTTTTGGGGTTGAATTTTTTCGTCCTTTCTTCGGATTATAAAGTAAACTTATTAGAAGAATTCTACTATCTAATTAAATATGGTAATTTTTCTTACCGTGACATATTAATTATGCCGACTTTCGAAAGAAAATATTTTGTTGAAAAACTTGTTAGTGATCTACAAAAAAAATAAATCAACTATTTATTAATAAAAAAATATGTTTTTTGATACAGTTGATGGTTACGAAGATGGTTTAAGTTTAGATGAGAGTTTAAAAAGTCTTGGAGCCGCTTCGGCTAACAATTTAGATCCTGGTCAACTATTAGAAAAACTCACCTCAATTGACTCTCAAGCAATAAAATTACAAAAAAGTATTAGAGGTGTTGTTGATACTACTGGATATTTTAACGATCAACTAGTTACGGCGTATAACAATACACAAAAACTTGGTGGAACCTTTAAGGATACCGTTGGAGCAGTAGAAGGACTATCAAAGGGAATGGGTAAGGTTGTTGCTCCAACATCTAAGGTGTTAGAGGGGATAATCGGAATAGCCAAAGGTATTGGTGCAACTCCAGAGGTTATTGGTGAGATGACTTCAAATTTAACTAGATTTGGTGGAAAACAACTAGAGATTATTGATAGTATTGAAGATATGGCTAAAACCGCAAGAAGATCGGGATTAGATGCTAAGGCGTTTTTATCTGAGGTTAACACAAACTTAGGTAAAGTTTCAGGATTTGGATTTAAAAGTGGAGTTTTGGGTTTACAAAATATGGTTAAACAAGCAAAATTATTAAGAACTAGTATGGACGGGCTTGGTGCTATGCGGATGCAAGATGATCTTTTAACTCCTGAAGGGGCGATTGCAGCTGCCGCAGGTTTTCAAATGTTAGGTGGTGAGATTGGTAAATTAGGGGATCCATTTCAATTAATGCATATGGCTCAAACAGACTTACAAGGGTTACAAGATGAATTAGCAAAATCCGCGGCCTCTGCAGCTAGTTTTAATGAAAAAACCGGTAATTTTGATATTGCAACTGCAGATTTATATAGATTAAAAGAACAGGCTAAAATTACTGGTGCTGATTTTAACCAGTTAGTTGATGCAGGAAAAGAAGCCGCTAAATTAGACTTTTTAAAAGATAAATTTAATTTAGAGAATTCAGGACTTGATGAGGATGGTAGGAATATGCTTGCTGGTCTTGCTAATATTGGAAAAGGTGGTAATGTTGAAATTGATATTCCTGGTTTAAAAATTGATGCTGATAGTGAGGATGATTTAAAATCCCAACTAACTCCTGATGCTATTCAAAAGTTACAGGACTATCAAGATCTCGCCGATAAGTCTAGTAAGGATTTAGCTGTATCTCAGTTAAGTGTTACTGAAAAACAAGCGATTTCTGTTAATCAGATTAGGGATGCGATTCTTTTAGGACTAGAAAAAGGTCAACGTGAATCAATAACTAAGGGCTATGGTGAGGCTATGAGCTCCGGAGCAACAGGGATAGCAACGGCAAATAAAGATCTTACCACTCCAGTAGTTACAGCGGCTGAGGGAACTCTTGGTGTCATGGATAAATTTGTCCGGACAATTGAAAAAGAATCCGGAACTGGTAGGTATCCGGACCCATCCCAAAAGGAAAAATATGGCAAATACGATAATACTGGTAAAGGGCAAGGAGGTACAATTGATAAAATTGATACGGAATTTATGGAAGACTTGTTTCTTTCAGAGGGATCGGCACCACAAATATTTAGTAAAGGTACCTTATATAAAGGTATTGTTGGAGATGAGGTTGCTATTGGTACAGGACTTAGTGAGGCTTTTAATAAAACGGGAAAATTAACTGAACTTATGGCTAGCATTCCATCCAGAAATAATGGTTCAGGGGAAAATACGTCTGTTAACGGTAAGATTGATATTAACATTAATCTTGGTGGTTCGGTCTCTGGTGATAACGGAAATGTTGAAAAAATGTTTAGTGATCCTAAATTCCAAAAACAAATGATGGATATGGTTCTTTATAAGATGGATAAGTATAAACAACAACAAGGAACTCTTTCTTAACAAAAAAACAATAAATAATCTATTTATGATAAAAGACTAAATGGAAAGCCCCTTATCGTTTAATTCAACAGAAAATTTTAGAAAAAAACTATTAGCAAAAAATCTTCCACCATATAACGTGGATTCGTCTTTTACTGCAAATGGTAATCCTGCGGTTTCTGAATTTAATATAGTTGATTATTCTATTATTGATTCAGATACTATTGAAAATATTGGTAATGTTCAAGAAAATATCATTTACCCAATAAATCAATATGGACCAAATGCTGGAATAAACCCTTATGGGGATGTTGTTTTAATAAATTTAAATTTAAATTATAACCCAAATGAGGGTAGTTACGGGGCAGCAAACACTGTTGGTAGTATATTAGAAGAAGTTGGAAACCTTTCAGAAATAAGTAATAGTATAAAAAACGTATATAAACCACAAAATGTTGGTGGAGATTATGGAAATAGTGTCTATTATATTAATAATGATAACGTTATAAGTACAGTTGGGTCTGGATTATATGATGTTTTTGATACAGAAAACGGGTTTTTATTTCAAAATGGTGTTACAGTAAGAGGAAGTCTGTTTCCAATAAATCAATATGGACCTGTCAACGGACAGAGTGTTGATGTGGTTGTTCCTAATAATAATTTTCAAACGAATACTAATGAGGGGAATTATGATCTTTCAGACACGATTGGTAGTACCTTAGAAGTTTTTGGTTTTTCAACTTTAAATACTTTAGCACCAATAAACCAATATGGTCCAGTACAAACAAACACACCAATACCAAATGTTAATTATCAAACCAATTCTAACGAGGGTGAATATTCTTCTTTAGATTCCATAGGTAGTGATTTAGAAATTGAAGGAACTATAATTTTAAATACTTTAGCACCAATAAACCAATATGGTCCAGTACAAACAAATACTCCAATACCAAATGTTAATTATCAGACCAATTCTAATGAGGGAGAATATTCTTCTTTAGATGCTATAGGGTCTACTTTAGAACTTGGTGGAGTATCAACATTAAATTCTTTAGTTCCAATAAACCAATACGGTCCTGTACAACCAAATACCCCAATACCAAACGTTAATTATCAGACTAGTACTAATGAGGGTGAATACTCTTCTTTAGACGCTATAGGTAGTGATTTAGAAATTGAAGGAACTTTAGGAGAGTCCATAGCATATTTAAAAAACAAATATGTTACTGGAACTGGTAACTATTCAGATATAAACATTAAAGATTTAATAATCCCAACAACGGGGCTAGCGTATGCTAAAAGTGATTCTACTTTTGTTTTTCTTCCATCAACATATAGTGCCTTAAGTATTTTACTTTCAGATAACCCTAGTGGTTCTGACGGTTCACTTTCACAAGACTCATCGTTAGCAGGATTAGCGGCAAAACAACTACAAAAAGAATTTAAACATAGGGTGGCATTAGAGTTAATACAACAAACTTTAGGTCTTGTTAATGTTATTAACACAAATGTTAATGATAATAACGGATTAACAATATCACCAAACCTAAATCCATTTGACATTCTTGGGATTTTAAGTGGAAACATACCAGTTATTGGGGCTCAATACAATATAACAGTACCTGACGGGTTATTTGGTCAAGCAATTAATTTTGCGGCAAAATTAGCTGGAACATATTCTCCTTATTCCTACATACCCGATGACTATTTTGATTATCCTGGAAACCAATCAGCTATTGTTCCAATAAATATATTATCAGAAATTGGAGGGGCAATTGCTAATACTTTTTCAGTTAACCAACCTGCAAATCAAACTTCATCAGAATTATTTATTGAATATACGTCCCAACCAACTAAAAACTTATTATTTAGGCAATTAAAATTTAACGCTTTTAGACCACAATATAAAGATGACGGTTTAATTAATTCTGCCCCTCCAGGAAAGTTTTATATTGGAGAAGATAAAAACAGTATTCCGAGTTCAATTTCAGGTGAATTATCTGAAGGTAAAAGTGTGGGTACAGTAAATTACGGGGCTGTATTATCTTACGGTAATGTTGGAAAATTATATGAGGGGGAAAAGATAACTGAAATACTTTTTGGTTTTGGATCCGTCCCGTATTATGATAGTTTGGGTGGAGTTCAAGGTGGTATAACTTGGATGTCAAATAAAGGTAATGCAAATGAAAATTATATATTACCTGGTCAATTTGTTGGATTTAATTTAAATTCTCAAATGGCCGATGATAGTGACTTTAACTTTACCGATATTGGACCATCATTTGAAAAAACAAAATCAACTAACTTTGGTTTTACTCCTGGATCTATTTTAGATATGACGCAAAAACTTGTTGATGCTGGAAATAGATCGACAAATAAGTTAGAACATGTTGGAAATGCTATTAATCAAATATCTAAAGTTTTTAACGACGGTTATCAGGAATTAACCAAAGGGTCTAGAGTTATTCGATATACTACACCATCATCACAACCAAACTCAAGTCCAACGGCAGTTGGATACGAATATTGTCGATTATTTACAAAAGATCGTCCTTACATGTCTTATGATGAGTTACAAAAAACGGATGGTAATATTAGAAAATACGGTTATTCGGTTTTAGATAATACATTTAATTTAAATATTGCACCAATGAATGACAATGCTGGTGCTTCAACAAATATTGTTGACGGAAAAGTTAAAAAATACATGTTTTCTTTAGAAAATTTAGCTTGGAGAACATCAAACGTTCCTGGATTTACCTATGAAGATTTACCTGCATGTGAAAAAGGACCAAACGGAGGTAGAATTATGTGGTTTCCACCATACGATTTAAGTTTTGATGAAAATACACAAACAAGTTGGCAAGACAATACCTTTTTAGGTAGACCCGATCCAATTTACACATATACAAATAGTAAAAGAAGTGGAAACGTAAGTTTTAAAGTCATTGTAGATCACCCGTCTATTTTAAATGTTATAGTAGATAAAGTATTAGAAAATGAGTCATCAAATTCAACTATCACAAAGGTAATCGATTCGTTTTTTGCTGGATGTACTAAATATGATCTATATGATTTAGTTTTAAAATTTCCAAATTTTACACCAAGAGACATTTTTTATACCCAACAAATTTTAAAAACCGCCGAAGATGTTAAAAAGGTGGTTGATGAGCTACCAAATGAAAAAATAGAAAGTTTTGTTGAGGAGGAGTTAATTGTTATTGAAAACCCGGGACCAACACCGACGCCGACACCAACACCGACACCAGGTGGTCCCGGACCAACACCAACACCGACAGAACCACAAATTGAGGAAAAATTTAAGGAAATTGGGTTTTATTTTGCAAATGATTTCCCACCAAAATTTAATACGAAGGAAGAATATGTTTATCGTGGGGTGACGAAGTGCTGTAAGCGTGATCAGGATAAATCGGAGACGGCTTATGATAAAGAATTTACAAGATTATTAAGTTATAAAAGTATGTATCTAAATGGTGGTGGTAAGGATGATAATGATCAAACTATAGGTAAATCAGAGAATAAGATATTTAAATACAACGATAATACTTACACTGATCAAACCACGATTTTAACCTCTACCCTAACTAGTGATAAGGAGAAAAGAACCTATTTAGCAACCTATATTGATAATAGAAATTCAACTATAGAGGAGTTTATGGATTTTATTGCTACTGAGTGGGCTGAGGCTGCAAATTTTGTAAAAACTATTGGAGATATATTAGACGCTGGATTCAATGTTAGTTTTACAATTATGTCTTCGGCATCATCGGTTAATGATGTTGATTATAATAAACATTTATCTATAAGACGAATTGACTCAGTTATAAAGTGGTTAGAAATCCAAAAAACTCCAAAGGGTAAAACTTTAAAATCTTACAGAGATACAACTAATCTTAAGATTGATCCAAAGCCTGAAGGAGAAGAAGGTACATTAATCGAACCAAGATATAGTAATATTAATTGTACAAAACCATTTCTAAGGACTTCATATGAAGGTATGTCTTCACTAAACGCAATGGCTTGTAGAAGAGCAAGGATTTTAGATATTAAAACAAATAAAATTACAACCGTAGAAACAAAACCAATAGCGGCTGTTGTTACTGAGGTACTCCCACAAGAGGCAATAGTTACCACAACTGATCCCGTTACGGTAATAATCCCCCCAACAGGTGATGGTGGTCAAAAGATAATTCCAGACCCAACAATCAAAGAAACCGTAGTAACACCTATTACTAAACCTCCAGAATATATAACAGAAACTAAAGTATTTAAAGATTTAACAAAAAAATTGGCAAGAAAACTATTAACAGAATGTAATTATTTTGAGTTAGTTAAACAGACTAATCCTATAATATACGATGGAATGGCTAGTAAATTAAAAAATTTCCATCCGGCTTTTCATTCAATAACACCTGAAGGGTTAAACTCTAGATTAACGTTTCTAAATCAATGTATGCGTCCCGGATCAACAATACCTACAGTAACTGATAGTGGTACCGGAGATCAATCATTACTATATAATGATGTGACTAATAGTGTTTTTGGGGCTCCACCAGTCTGTGTTTTACGTATTGGTGATTTTTATCATACTAAAATAGTTATTGACCAACTTACTATTAAATACGAAGATGGTAGATTTGATTTAAATCCTGAAGGTATTGGTGTTCAACCAATGATTGCAGATGTAAGTCTTGGTTTTAGTTTTATTGGTGGGCACGGACTAAAAGAACCTATTGCTAAATTACAAAATGCCTTATCATTTAATTACTATGCTAATACAGAAATGTATGATGAAAGATCAGACATGACTGAAGACGTTACTAGCCAATTTGATGCAGAATTATTACAGAACGAAAAAGATAGATTAGGGATTATTGACGAAGTACCACCAAGACCAATAACTAACGAAGGTGGGGTTACGATTGGAGAAATTATTAGTGGAGACTACGACCTTAATACAAACATTAGTAAGGGTAGTATTTCCTATGAAAAAGTTATGAAAACTTTAGTTGAAAAAACTTCAGAATATATGGAATCAACATATGAAAATTTAAAAAAACTTAACGAAGAATTATTATATGGTGGTATAATATTTCTAACAAAAGATAGAAAATATGTTAACGGATATTTTAATTATTTAAGTGGTAATACAACTAATTCCGCTAACATTTTTGGTAGTTCAGAAAAATTACAAGAAAAAGTTCAAAATTTAATTAAAATGGCGAAAGTTGATGTTGATGACGATTTGTGTCCAATATTAGGAGGGTTGTACGATGAAAACTTTAAAAACTCGGATGTAAAAAAAGTAAAAAAACAAATTAAAGAATTGATCGATAATAAATTAAAGGTAATTACTCAAGCACTTGAAAACGTTAAGTCAACTATAAATAAAAATGAATTATCTTTTATAGACTATGTTGACAAAATAAATTATGTTGCAAATGCAAATGACGGGTACATAAATAAAATGGGACAACCTTTAATTTTTTCATTATCTGGTACTTCTGATATTAACGTTGCCAGTGTTGGGGTTACAAATACTTTTGATGAGATGGTTCAAGATTATTTACAAATTAAAACAAAAATAAACAATTATTATGATAAATTGTTTACGTATAAAATAATACCGTCAGGAGCTACAAACGAGTACGTTGATACTTTTCTTTTCGACACATACCAATCTTCACCTACATTAACGCCAGAACAAAATAGATTTTTTATATTATTTGGGTTTGATATTTCAAAAGAACCCTTAACCTTTGTTTCTAACGTGTTATCAACACTTGACTCCGACAAAAAACCTGAGTGGGAAACGTATCTTTTTAAAACTATTGGTATTAAAAAGATATACAACGAACAAACCGGTAACAATATTACTCTACCTAATGTTGGAGGTACTTATTATAAGTATTTAAATTTTCAATCTGATATTGAAAAAAGATTTAAACAGTTTTATGACGAATACTATGATAATGAGATTAAATCACTTAAGACTTTATTTATAGACAAAAAACGTTTATTATATTATGAAAGTCAAATACCTATTGGAATAAGTAACGATATTAATTTACAGGCACTATGGTCATCAGAAAGCACAACTTGGGATAAATTTAATGGAAAAAAATCATTTAACTAATGCAATATTATAATCGATATGATAATTTTTTAATAAATGGAGGTCAAACTGTTGTTCCGTTTTTAAATATACCACCTAGGTCTACAGACCAAATTTATCTTTATAAAACTAACCAAAGTAGATTAGATAAGATCAGTTATGAAAAATATGGAACACCATATTTTGGTTGGTTAATATTAATGGCTAATCCGTTGTTTGGTGGTTTAGAAAATAATATTCCTAATGGAACATTATTAATTGTACCATTTCCATTAGTTTCCGCCTTGCAAGACTACAAATCATCTTTAGATACTCATATTTTTTATTATGGCAGATAGAATAGGGGACACAAAAAAAATATTTATTGAAACTGATTATGATAATGTGTTACTTATAAATCCAAATGAGGTATACGATTCAAACAATTTAAGATCACCAAGGTTAGTAGACCACGAAGATTTAGTTTACTACGCCAATTTAGAAACCTTTATTGTCCCAAGAACAAAATTAGCCATAGGTGAATCGCTAGACTCTGCTGTTATGAATACTACAATAGCTACGATGATATTTGGTGGTGATGATAACTTAAAAATTAATTTTTTAAAACCTAAAGGTAAGACCGCATTTGACACTAGTTGGTCTGATCAATTAACAGGTATGGAATCTAGATCTGGTAATGGGTCTAACCAAAGACAAGAAAATACGGTAACCGTAGACGGTAAACCAAAATTTAAAAATAGTATTAAAAAGTATGAAGATACACAACTTTTAGGTATTAAATCCATTAATGTAAAGATTAAAGGTACGGGTGTACCTGAAGTTAGTATTCAGATGGTTGACATACAAGGTAGAGCTTTATTTGAGCAGGGTGAAAGCTCAATTTATTCTGCGTTTTTTAATTTTCCGTATCCTTTATTTTATTTAACATTAAAGGGGTATTATGGTAAAGCTATTAGATATAGGTTATCTTTAGTTACTTTTAATTCTAGATTTGATTCATCTACAGGGAATTATGAGATATCTTTAACATTAATTGGAAAGTTTACCGCTTTATTATTTGATACTCCATTGGCGTATAGTATAACTTCACCTTCGATGTTTAATACTGAAACAACAATATCTGATCCGTTAACTAATGCGGTGACAACTACAAGTTCGTATAAGGGAAGACAAGTGTTAGAAGAAGTTTACAATATTTACAAGAAAAAGGGGTTGATTGATGATAATTTTCCACCACTTAGTATTAAAGATTTTATATCAATAGCTAACAATTACGTTGCAAAATTAAATGAGAATATAGCTAAGGGTGGTACTGGTGATTTTACAGAATTTAATGATGTTGCAGATTTTAGGGATAATTTAAAAAATTTAAAAAAATACGTATACCAAAACTCTTTAGATAAATATTTAGATAAAAGTAGTTATTATGTTAATGATGGGTTAATATATTACCCATACAGAAAACAATATGATGCCCAATTCCAATACGATTATAACACTAAAATAGATGAAAGAATTAAATATTATTCTAAACTACTTGAGGATAATACTACTTTTGGTAAGTCTGGAAGTAAAAATATACCAGTTAATATTACATTATCGGATGTTGTTAAAAAATTAAATATAACTACGTGGTTATCAAATGATAATAATGTTAAAGAGACTTACTATTATAGAAATGGGACACAATTGGATTTAAACAATCCAAATGATGTTGTTAAATTTAATGTATTTAAATTATCTGAAGAAAAATTAAAACTTATAGGTGGAAAAGTATTAAAACCTGACGGGACTATTGTTGATTACGAACCAGATTATTTTGTTTTTGGAAATAAAAGAATTGATGATATGACTTACGAATCTCCAAGTTTTTTGAACGAAATAGATTCAGCAGTAAAAAAATTAAATGTCTATGATGAAGTAATAACAAACGCGTTACAAAAACTTTTGGCTGATAGACAACTAAAAAATCCATCAGATGGTGGGTTAGGGTTTAAACCTACAATTAGAAATATTTTTGCAATTATTTTTGCTGGTGCGGATTGTTTTTATCGATTAATGGAAGACGTACATAAATCCGCTTGGGATGTTAGAGATGACCCAAATAGGTTATTGGCGGTAATCCCCCCAAATAAATCATTTTCAGTTGATGCGGTTAAAAGTTTACAAACATCAAGTGGAAAACTAAATTCAGATAACGTAGTATATCCTTGGCCTTTATATTTTGTTAATGAAAAACAAAAAGATGGTAGAGACTTATATACTATACAATATCCTGGAGACTCAACAGTCATTAATACGACTAAGGCTTATGATTATAAAATTTGGCCAGAAATTGGGTTTGTTGAAGCGTATTTAAAAGGAACGACTGAAACTTCAAAACCAACAAATACTTCCACAATCTATAATAACCCAACAACAGTTAGTCAATATGTTTCATCAAATGCTATAGAATACCCGTTTAAGGTTACACCATACCAAGATCTAAACAATATTTCATTTTTTTATGAAATATTTGAAAGGTCGTATTTAATATCAAATTACGGTAAACTTAATAAGTTAGCTATTAAAAATAAACTTGACGACTTTTTTGCATATGCTGAGGGAACAAATATTGGATTATCGGTTTTTAATGACATTCCTTTAAATCAACTACTTAAACATTATAACTTTACTTATACTACGTTTTTAGATTACATGAAAACTATTTCTAATAATGGTAATGGTGAAAGTTGGCAAAAATATATTAGAAGTTTATATAAAACGGAATATATTGAAAATTTAATAAAAACTCAAAATGGTGTGTATAGTATTGATACGCTAATTGGTGAAACATATAAAAACATATCAGCAAATAACCCAAATGTTAAAAATTTAACGGATTACTTAAAAAACACAGAATCATCTAAACTTAATTTTTTAGATACTTACCCATTAACAAATTTAAAGTGGATATCGTCTAATATCTCTAACGGTAAAAATGTTACAGATATTGAAGAATTCAACAATACAACAAAAACTTTTAATTATTTAGAATCTAAAAAAACTATAGGAAGAGTTAGTAAAAGTGAAACGTTTGATGATATTAATTTATTAACATCATATAAACCATTAACTAATCACGCACAACTATATCTAACTAACGCAACGAATAGTAGTCCAATCATATCTAGACTAAGTCTAAAAGAGTATTACGATCAAAGAAAACCCGAAGATTTATATATTACAGAGTCGTATGTAAATTATGGAAATAACTATAACGGTAATGTTAATTCTAAAATTCAAACTACTTCAATATTAAATAGCCCATATTTCATAAACGCATTAATGAATGGAGTTAGTAACAATAAAAGTAAATTAGATAATTCTTTTGTTGCTTTAGGTTATTTGTTTTTAAACTCACTACCACTAATAACAACAAAAGAAAGATTAAAATCATCTAAGATTGGTGGTACATCGGTTACAGATTTAGATTATTTGGCTTCAACACTAAAAAAATATTCATCAGTACACCAAGTACCATACGCTTGGGTTTTAAAGTACGGATCAATTTGGCACAGATATAAACAATTTATTGAATCTGATATTGATATTTTATCATCAGTTTGGAAGGATTTTAACTACGCGTCGGCGTATGACCCAAAAGACTCTTTAATTACTAAAACTTATACTTTTCCGGATTATTTAGGAAATGAAAAAAAAATAGTTTTAGAGAATTTTTTATCTGCACCCCCTATCCCATTTGTTGGACAAGCAAAATTAACACTAAATGTTGGATTTTATCCAAAAGTTATAAATGCAGTAAACAACTATTTTTTTGGAGAAGACTTATTAATAAGTGGAGGGACTAATAATGAGTTTATAGATTTATACAATGATCACGGTTTTAAAATTTGTAAAAATTCACAATCAACAACAAACATACCGTACGTATCAATTCAACCGGCAGTATTAAACTTTATTCCCTCCTTTTTAAGTGGTTCTACAACAACAGACACGGTAACTTTATTAAAACAAAATTACTACCAATATATGGATAAGTTTAGTTCTACTAATAATCCTATGTTTTTATTATTTCCATCTATGGGTGGAATACCAATTGATCAATCAATATATGAATGTTTTAATAATGATAATAAGGTAGTAAAAGATATATCAGGAAATACTGCAATGTATAATGGATCGGTAAGGACATTATGGGCTTCTTCTCATTTTGGATATTTTGATACTAAATTGGTAAAAAAACCATACCCTACACAATATTTAAAAGTAATTAATACTAATAGTAATACGCAAAACCCATTTGATTTAACTAATACCCAATCAGAGTACTCATCAATTGATGAGATATTTTCAGTATTTACTCCAGAACTTTTAGATCAATTTGAAAAACATTTTATTACTTTTTGTAATTATAGTCCTACCACTAAAGATTTAATTTTAAAAGATGAAATACTTACACCATCAAAGAGTAAAAGTAATTCAATAAAAAATACAAATGAAAAAAGATTATTTTCACAATTAAAAAATTTATTTTTTATAAATAAAACTGGTGTTACTTTGAGTAGTGAGGATGTTGATGGAAAAATATTAGGCGAAAAACAAATTCAAAATTTTACAGAAAGTATTAGTAAATTTTTATCATTTGATTGTATAATTAAAATTGGAAATCCAGGAAATTTTGACAGAAGACTATTTAATTCGTTTTCAAATTTACAAGAGTTTAGTCCTACAGATAAAATAACGTTTACTCCGTATGTAAAAGGTACGTTACCTGGTGATGGGTCATCGACAACATTACTAGCTAGTATGGTTGCACACAATGACGCTTGGATAACTTTAAGGAAGTATATTGGATTTTCAACAATACCTGAAGTTGATTACCCAAACCAAGTTATTCCTGAGTTTCCAAGTTTACCTAGTCCAACACCAACTCCGACAACAACACCATCACCATCGCCAACACCAAGTCAGACACCAGGTCCTACACCAACATCAACACCAATACCATTACCAACTTCAGGACCAATACCTCTTAGTAGTCATTATACTTTTGAAAGTTGTTGTGATGGTAATACAACTTTTAATGTTATTATTAATAATTTGTCGGATTCAATGGTTGTTAGTAATAATAGTACGTACATTGAGAATGAAATATATTTTTTAAAATTATCTGATAATATACCAAATACTAACCCACAAACATTAAAGTTGTTTTGTGCTAGAAAAATTAGTAATACCGCAACGTTTAATCCACCAAACAATATTAATTCAGTAGGACAACAAACATATTATTTAACAAGTGATGACGATTATTATGTTAATACCCCAAATGCTCAAAGCGAATGCGTTAATTATGAATTATATGGTACTAATTGTTTAAACACGATTAGTCCCCCACTATCATTACCAAAATTAACAATACAAACAATAACAGTAAAACCAAAAGGACTTATAATCCAAAGTGTAATAAATCAAAAATCTTTAGTTTCTGAATTTTTTATTTATCAAAATGTTGAATTCACATCTGAAAATATTATTAAATTGTACCCAATTATTAGGGTATATGTTCAAAAAAGATTAGAAAACACAAATTTTTATGGGTTTGATTTTACTGGTATAATAAATAATTATTTATCCGAACAAAAAGATTTACAACAAAGCATATTAAATAAAGTTTTTTCATATTTACGTACAAATTTAAAAGATATTGTAGTAAAACCCCAAACGGCGTCTTCAGTTACAGGAGATGTTGGTAAATTAAGTTTATATAACACCTTAAAAGGGTTTAATGATAAGTGGATCGCTGGTTCTGATTTAAAAAATATGACATTGTTTGAGGACTTTTTATTTATGGATAGGGCTAATAGTGATCTAGGTGATGTTTTTGTTATTGATGTAGAACAAGTTGTAAGAAGAATAGATCCATTATTAAACCCTAAAACAAATTTAATGCAAGTTGTTAGTACTATTTTAGACGATAACAAGTTTATGTTTATTGCTATGCCGGCTTACATTAATTTTTATGGTATTCAAAAGGCAATAAAAAATGGAATACCTCTTGAAGATAGTACTATAGGTAACTCTTTATTTGGTACTTATTTAGAAGTGGATTATACAAAATCCAGTCCTAAATTTTTATGTTTATATATGGGTAATCCTTCTGAAATGCCAAAACCAAAAGAAAACTCCTTTAGTCGATTTGGTGACGATAGTTTTGATTTAAGAATTCCTGCTGATAATCCTTTAAGGGTTTCCGATACAAATAGAGATTATTCTAAAACAAATAAAGTTGTTGGGTTTAGTGTTGATTTTGGGATACAAAATCAAAATATATTTAAAAGTTTTGATTTAGATATGTCAGAAATGAAAAACACTTCAGAGTCATTTAAAGTTTTTGCTGATATTGGTAGTTCGGTTGCTGGTGATCAAGTCGCTCAACAATCTGTTTCTATGTATAGTATATATAAATCTAGATCATACTCCTGTGGTGTATCATCACTTGGAAATGTAATGATACAACCGACGATGTATTTTGTTTTAAGACACATTCCACTCTTTTATGGTCCTTATTGGATTTATGAGGTAAACCATAGTGTGGATGAATCTGGATTTAAAACAGACTTTAAAGGGACTAGAATTCCAAAATACAGCCTACCAAACGTAAACGAATTAATAATTAATGTTAATAAAAACATTCTTAATTCTTGGAAAGACGAAATCGAGAAATCAAGGCCAGCTAGATTTAGTGGTGAAACGTTAATTAACGCCGACCCAAATGTCCCACCAATAATACTATCTTCAGAAGCTGCGTGTTTAAATAACAGTGAATATAAAAATGGTATACCATTTGTATCGATTGAAAGAACCCCAATAAGCTTTACTGATTTAGTTAGTGAGATTAAAAACAAACCAATAACCCGACAAATGAAAGCTTTAATATTAGGTATTGCAACCACAAGACCTATAAATTCATTTGAAAATGATGGAGAGGTATTAAATACTATAAATTATAATCCTTATGAGATATCAGCAGAATCTAGACAGCCGGGTAGTTTAGATTCTTATATTTCAGAACAAGTTTGTGCAAAAATTGGTGGTATAGATGTTCCTTTAGTTAGTTTTTCTAGTTTAACTGACTCTACTAATTTTATTATTTCTTTTTATAGTTCATATGAAACAATGATTAGTAATTTGGTTACTGCAAACACCGATACTGATATTAATAAAAGTTACGGAAAAGCTTTATCCCAATTAACCTTTACTACTTGGAATACTGCGGAAGCTTTTGGAGATACCACAACAATCCCACCAACACCACCGCGTACCGCTATACAAATTAAAGATTTTACACTTAAGCAAAAAAATGATAGTAAGTTTACTCAATATGACACATATGTTGAAATATTTACGAAATATTATAAAACTTTTAAATAAAAACATAAACAAGTGTATATTTATATTTAAAAAGTTATGGACATTAAAAATTTATTAGACGATTATTTAAAAAAAGATACTCGTATAACCGAAAAAAATACATCTCCAGGGTTTAAAGAGGTTTGTGATTTAGATACTGGTGATTGTTACACTATAAGATTAAAAGATGGTCTCATTGAAAGATTTGATAATACTATAAAAATAAATAAAACTTTAAAGGTTGAAACACCTTCAGGTGTTAAATCATTATTAAATGGTTAAAAAATATAAAAAATGAGTATACAAAAAACAATATTAGAAGAATTACGACGGTTTAATCAAATAAATAATTATATTATTAAAGAACAACCAGAAATTCCTACACCACCTGTAGACCCAACCACCGCACCTGTAGATCCAACTGCACCTGTAGACCCAACCACCGCACCTGTAGATCCAACTGCACCTGTAGATCCAACCGCAACTGAACCAGTTGCTGATACTATTCCAGAACCCGTTGACGTTAAAACCGATCCTGATGTAGAAGAAGTTGGTGTTGATAGTGAGGAATCTAACGAGACTGAAGAGATAGATATCACGGATTTAGTTAGTACCCAACAAGATATTAAAATGAAACAAGATGAGTTTATGGAAAGTATGTTTACAAAACTTGATGACTTAGAAAGTAAATTAGCTAATATGGATACGATATTAGATAAAATAAATAGTTTAGAAACTAAATTTGATAAATCTAGAGAAAAAACACCAGAAGAAAAATTAATGTTGAGGTCTTTAGACTCTTATCCTTATACACAAAAACTTACAGATTTTTTTGACGATAAAAAAGATGAAATGGAGAAAACAGGAAAAAATGAATATATATTAACCGCTGACGATGTTGAAAACCAACAACCAAATGAGATTAAAAAAACATTTAACTTATATGATGATAATGAGTTATAAAATTTAAGATAATTTTTTATTTAATCAGGGGAGATAACTCCCCTTTTTTATGCGTTTTAAGTTTGACATTCTATAAAATTTTATTATATTTAATAAAGATAAAAGAGTAATAAAACTAAAAAACCAAAAAAATTATTTATGACAAATTCAGCATTCGATTCAGTATTGGCTCAATACGAAAAAAACACACAAAGTACAGGTTCTCAAAAAGCAAACATATCTCAAGAAGATAGACTTAAGAGATATTTTTCAGCAATTTTGATGAAAAACGAAACATCCGCACAAAGAACAATAAGAATTTTACCAACAAAAGATGGGTCATCACCATTTGTTGAGGTTTGGTACCACGAAATTCAAGTAAACGGACAATGGGTTAAATTATATGATCCAGAAAAAAACGACAATGAACGATCACCTATTAGTGAAGTTTATAACGAATTAATTAAAACAGGAAAAAAAGAAGATAAAGACTTAGCTGGTCAGTATCGTTCTAGATTGTTTTACATTGTAAAAGTTATCGATAGAGATAACGAACAAGACGGAATTAAGTTTTGGAGATTTAAACACAACTATAAAAATGAAGGAGTTTTAGATAAGATATTACCTATTTGGAAAGCTAAAGGAGATGTTACTGATTCTGAAAATGGTAGAGATTTAATCATTGAACTTAAAAAAGCTAAAACACCAGTAGGTAAAGAATATACGGTAATCCAAACAATTATGTACGGAGATCCAACACCAATTCATACGGATAAAGATATCATGGATGGTTGGGTTAAAGATGAAATGACTTGGTCAGATGCATATTCTAAAAAACCTGTTGAATATTTAGAGGCAGTAGCTGTTGGTGAAACACCTATTTGGAGTACAGAACTTAAAAAATATGTTTATGGTGATACTGGTGACATATCATTGGGTGGTACATCAAAAACTATAGAAAAATTTGACGAAACTAAAGAAGATTCCGAATTACCGTTTTAAGTAATATCAAAAGTTATAATAACCTCCTAATATTAGGGGGTTATTTTTATAAACAATACAAATTAAAAAAAAATGAATAAAATTAGTGAAAAAATGTATGAGGCCCTTACTTTGAAGTATAGGTCGGAAATGGCGGCAACAGAAGCAACCTTACTTATCTATTTTAATAATCCAGTAGGTATCGGTGAACATCCACAACACTTAGAGGAAATGGATCTTATTGTTGAAAAAATGACAAACGCCAAAGACAAGTTAGAAATGTTAGAAACAATATATAAGTATAACATAAAAAAAGACGATAAGATTGAAATAACTAACGAAATGTTAAAAATCGTTAATGACCAAAATAAAATTGATTAATCATAAACTAAGAAAAGATAATGGGAATTAAAAAAAAAGAGTTTAATTTAGATGACATAAAAAATAAATTTTCTACAAAAACAAAATATAAA
>Ga0181348_1000399_pt1 | contig 18681 bp, 15 predicted proteins | sample Su13VDMM110DN_FD_130092 | JGI IMG/M metagenome (GOLD analysis project Ga0181348, IMG submission 130092) | Freshwater viral communities from Lake Michigan, USA - Su13.VD.MM110.D.N | ecosystem: Environmental > Aquatic > Freshwater > Lake | place: USA: Michigan | collected 2013-07-16
CAACTATTCAGCCATGGGACTACATCATTGCGAATAACCTTGGATATCTTGAAGGTAATGTTGTAAAGTACGTGTCCCGTTGGAAGGATAAAGGTGGGGTGCAGGACTTAGAGAAGGCTCGGCACTACTTGGATAAACTAATTGAAACGGTGCAAAAATGAACCAACCAGCATTTCCTACATGGAAAAGAACGGACGACATGGCTGAAGGTATGACCTTGCAAGACTATTTCGCAATACAAATCATGCAAGCGTTTATCAGAAACACTGCTACTGAACAGGGTAGATTTAATTTCGGGAATGCTTTGGAATTTGGAGTTCATCATGGTGTAAACATATTTGGGGTAGACGGTAACGAAGACGAAGAAGCTACTTGGGCGGAGTATTTAGCCAGAGAAGCATACGCAGTAGCAAATGCGATGCTCGTTCTAAGGGGTAGGGTATGAACGACGAAGACCTAAGAGATTTCTTTGCGGCGTTCGCTATGATCTCTAACGCATGGATACCACCTAACTTAGATGACCATGCCAAAAATTGCTACGCCATAGCCGACGCAATGATCGAAGCTAGGTACGCAGAACCCGAACCCGAAGTGGGTATTACAGCAATCAAAAGAAAACGTAAAACCAAGGAAACAATATGATCTACAGAACACTAAGTGACAGAGAATTAATTCAAGCAGCGGACAACGAGCCGCCCTCAAAAGAGTTGCAACAAGAACTTGCTAACCGCTTGTGGGATGCGCTATATAAAATGCGTGAGGGAGAGGCTCGTGGCCTTAACTCCTGAAGGCAAGGTCAAAGCCAAAGTCAGGCGCTTACTGGATGCAGCAAGCGTGTATTACTTTATGCCAGCTACGGGCGGTTACGGTCGCTCGGGTGCGCCTGACATCGTGGGTTGTTGTGACGGTAAGTTCTTTGCAATCGAATGCAAAGCCGGTAAGGGTGTGACCACCGCCCTACAAGACAATGAGCTGCGTAAGATTAAGGAGGCGGGTGGTATCGCATTGGTCATTAACGAAACTAATATCATGGATGTGGAGTTGGTATGGACGTAGTTGTATTGGATTTTGAAACGTACTACGACCATGGCTACAGCTTGACCAAGCTGACTACCGAGGAGTACATCCACGACATACAGTTTGAGGTGATTGGCTTTGCCTACAAGCGCAACGATGAACCTACAGTCTGGGTTGATGGGCGTGACGAGGATCAGATCGCCGTAGCTCTTGATGCGATCGACTGGGCTAACACCGTATTGATTGCGCACAATGCAGCTTTCGATGCCGCTATTCTTTCGTTTCGGTTCAACATATACCCAAAGATTATCATCGACACCCTCAGTATGGGTCGTGCGATGCGTGGGGTGGACGAGAGCGTGTCGTTAGCTAACATGGCTTTGCACTACGAGGTGGGCGCAAAAGGTACCGAAGTGTTAGATGCTAAGGGTAGACACATCGTTGACTTTAACAATGCAGAACTTGCCGCTTATGGTGCGTACTGTGCGAACGATGTGGAGCTTACCCACAAACTATTTCACCGTATGATGGCAGACGGCTTTCCAAAGGCTGAGTTAAAACTCGTTGACATGACCATCAAGATGTTTACCCGCCCCCTACTGGAGCTTGATCTAGAGATGCTCAACGCGCACTTAGTTGAAGTCAAAGAGGCTAAGCGCATGCACCTGATTAACACCCTGCAAGCTGTGGGGCGCGATGACCTAGCCGCTGTAGCTATCGTGGGTGGTACTGAACATGAACATATACAGAAAGCCTTGCGCTCCGGTGCGCAGTTCGCATCCATGCTGGAAGGGTTAGGGGTTACTGCGCCGATGAAGGTGAGTCCAACCACAGGCAAGCCCACCTTTGCATTTGCTAAGACCGATGAGGCATTTAGGGCATTGCTTGAGCATGACGATGTACGGGTGCAGACGGTATGCGCCGCTCGCTTGGGGTTGAAGTCTACGCTTGAGGAAACTCGCACCGAGCGGTTTATTGGTATGGGCAAGCGAGGTAAGCTGGCTATACCCCTGCACTACGCGGGTGCGAGAACCTATCGTTGGTCAGGTGCAGACAGCGTGAACTTACAGAACCTACCGCGCAAGTCAAAGATCAAGCAAGCTATTCGTGCGCCCGAGGGTTTCACGATTGTCGGGGCTGACTTATCCAACATTGAGCTTCGGGTGGGGCTATGGCTTGCGGGGCAGATGGATAAACTCAAGGCACTAGGTGAGGGGCGTGACCTGTACAAGGACTTCGCCTCAAGCGTGTTTGGTGTGCCATACGACGAGGTTACAGATGACCAACGCTTTATCGGCAAGACTTCGCAGTTGTCCTTGATTTACGGGGTAGGCGCTAAGAAACTACGGGCTGCGATCAAATCAGGTTCCAAGGTGGATATCGGCGAGACTGAGAGTCAGCGTATCGTAGACCTATATCGGCAGGAGTACGCCCATGTAAAAGCTGCATGGGATCATGGCGAACGCGCCCTTACCGCAGTGCATCAAAATAAGCAGATGGCGTATGGGCGGCGTGGACTTGTACAAGTCTTAGGTGCGTCAGGGGTGCTACTTCCGTCAGGGCTTATCCTGCGTTACCCCAAGTTGGATCGAGTTACCGTGGACGATAAAACTAATTGGGCATACACCACCCGCAAGGGGCAGGAATTTATCTACGGCGCTAAGTTCTTTCAGGGCGTGGTGCAATCACTGGCAAGGTGTGTCATTGGCGAGAGCATGATCCGTATTGATAAAAGCTACCCAACTTTGCTAACCATCCATGACGCTGACTACGTATTAGCCCCTGACGCAGAGGTTGAAGCGGCTAAAGCCTTTGTGTATACTGAGATGTGCAAAGCACCAAAATGGATGTCAGACATACCACTGAACGCACAGGTTAAATTTGGTAAAACTTTAGCGGATTGTTGATATGGACAACGCAGTAGCATGGTCGTACTCGGCACTTAAAACATTTCAGTCATGCCCAAAGAAGTATTACCATTTAAAAGTTGTTAAGGACACCAAAGAATCCCCAACGCAAATCATGTTGTATGGTATTGCAGCACACAAAGCTGCGGAGTTGTACATCAAAGAAAGTATACCGTTGTCCTCGCAATATGCGTACATGCAGGAGCAGTTAGATCGCCTCAAGGCGTTGGAAGGCGAGAAGTTGTGTGAGTTGAAGTTTGGATTAACCGCCGCCATGGAGCCTTGTGGGTTCTTCGATAAGGGTGTGTGGCTGCGGGGTGCAATTGATCTGCTGGTTATAAACCACGACAAAGGTACTGCCCGTATGATTGATTACAAGTTTGGTAAATCTAAGAATGCCGATAGCAGTCAGTTGCAGTTGATGTCGTTGGTGGTGTTCAAGTTGTACCCACATGTGAAGTCAGTCAAAGCTGGGTTGTTGTTTTGCCAAGAGGATAAGTTAGTGCCAACGAAGTACGATGCGGACGCAGCACCTACTATGTGGATGGACTGGTTGCCAGAAGTACAGCGCCTCGAAGCGGCTTTTAAGCACGATGTATGGAACGCTAACCCATCTGGCTTATGCCGAGGTTGGTGCCCTGTAACTAGTTGTGAACACTATGAACCACGGAGATCATAATGCCATATAAGAACAAAGAAGATCGTAATTACAAGCGTGAATACGAGCTGTATCACGGCAAACCAGAACAAATCAAACAACGCGATGAGCGCAATAAAGCTCGCGCAAAAATGGTTAAAGCTGGTAAAGTAACTAAAGGCGATGGCAACGATGTTGCGCATGTCAAAGCGGTAGATAAAGGCGGTTCGATCAAAGACGGACTGCGAGTTGAAGATGCTAATACCAACCGATCATTTAAGCGTGACTCAAAGCGTAACCTAGTATCAGAAGTTAGTAAGCGCGAGCGTAAGAAGAAGTAAGTATCTACACGCATGGGCATATAGTGTCTATGCGTGTGGGTATACGGGGGTTAGCGCCCTGTAAGGCATGGAACCATAGGTACCTTGGCAGGCACCTGCACTCTTCGCCGCTCTTTGATTTGAACCCTGCTTTATGGGAACCCACACTAATTTAAGACCGTGCACATTGTGCTTTCGGTCTATTTTGCATCGGAGTTTTAATGGAAGTAATTGAAAATCGGGCGTTGAAGTTACGAGTACGCAACCCCGCTCGGATACTAAATGTCATACCAAAAAGCGCGGTAGTCGCTGAACAAGACGGGCTATATGATGTGTTGGTTCATTGGGATATAGACTCAGCACAGGTGCTAAAGAACCTGAACATTCGCAACGTACCGTCACCCATCATTGCTAAGTACAAGTGGACAGGTGCGCGAGAACCCTTTGCGCATCAAAAACAAACCGCAGCATTCCTTACACTTAACCGCAGGGCATTTTGTTTCAATGAGCAAGGCACCGCAAAGACTGCATCGGCTATATGGGCGGCGGACTACCTAATGAACATAGGGCGTATTAGCCGTGTACTGGTGATCTGTCCGGTATCGGTCATGCAAGCTACATGGGTAAGCGATCTATTCCTGTGCGTGATGCATCGTACCGTTGCCGTGGCGCATGGCGATAGGCTCAAACGCAAGAAGATCATTGAAGCTAATACTGAATTCGTAGTTATAAACTTTGATGGTGTTGCGGTTGTGCAGAAAGAACTGATGGCAGGTGGGTTTGATTTAGTTATTATCGACGAGGCTAATGCTGTAAAGACTGCAACCACAGAACGCTGGAAGTGCATCAACAAACTAATTCAACCCGACACATGGTTGTGGATGATGACGGGCACACCCGCATCGCAGTCACCGCTTGACGCCTACGGCTTAGCACGCATGATGCACCCAAGCACTGCGCCTAGATCGTTTGGTATGTTTCGCGACTCTGTAATGTCTAAGATTACAAACTTTAAATGGATACCCAAACCTACAGCGATTGATACTGTTAACAAACTACTACAACCCGCCATACGATTCACAAAAGAACAGTGCCTTGATTTACCGGACATCATTTACACAACCCGCGAAGTGCCACTCACGCGCCAACAGAAGAAGATGTACGATGATCTGCGCAAGAACTTAGCGGTGCTTGCCGCTGGGGAAATTATCTCGGCAGTCAATGCGGCGGCAGGACTAAATAAGCTGCTACAGATATCGTGCGGTGCGGTGTATACGGATGATCGGCAGACAGTCGAGCTTGATATTCGCCCACGCTACGACGTGCTGCGGGAAGTTATTGATGACACACCGCACAAGGTGCTTGTGTTCGTGCCCTATACGCACACCATCGAGCTACTGTTAGAAAAGTTAATTGCGGATGGGTACTTGGTAGACACCATACATGGTGGGGTTAATCCTACAAAACGCGCAATGGTTATTAAGGCATTCCAAGAACAACCTAACCCCAAGGTGTTAGTCATCCAGCCTCAAGCTGCGTCACACGGTATCACACTGCATGCTGCGAATACGATTGTGTGGTGGGGTCCCATCATGTCATACGAGACATACGCACAAGCCAATGCCCGTATCCACCGCGCAGGGCAAAGAAACAAATGCTTAGTGGTCAAGCTGCAAGGTAGCCCTGTAGAAGTAAAACGATACAAAGCACTAGATAATTGTGAAGATACCAATGTAAGCCTGTTGGCATTGTATGAGGAGATCATCAACGGATAGCACTTGACAATGTAAATACATAAGACTAATATACAAACTTACCGGAGAAAGTACATGGACATAACCGTAGACAAGATGGTCAAAGCATACATAAAAATGCGTGACCACCGCAGTGCGATTAAGGCGCAGTATGAAGATGAAGATAGCCAGATCAAAGAGCAGATGGAATCCATCGAGAGCGAACTGCTAGAGTTGTGCAAGACTACAGGAACTGATGGGCTAAAGACGCAGTTTGGCACGGTGTCCCGCTCTATCAAGACACGCTACGACGCGACCGATTGGGAGTCCATGCACAGGTTTGTGTTGGAAAACAGCGCACCGGATTTGTTGGAACGCCGAATCGCCCAACGCGCTATGCGCGAATTCATAGAAAACAATCCTGAGCTTATGCCCCCCGGCTTGAATGTCACAAGCCAATACGCAGTAACCGTCACGAGGAGTCGCAAGTAATGCTAGAGCGTCCTATAACGACCGCGCAAGTCGCGAACATGATGAACATAAGTAAAACCACAGTCGTAAATTTAGCGAGTAAGAAGGAGAACCCATTACCATCAATACGTGTAGGAAAACACTATCGTTTTTTCTTGAGCGATATAAAAAGATATTTCAATATCTCAGACGACAAGCTTGTAGAATCTAACCCCCAACCAATCGGAGCAATAAATGAGTGAACTTACTCTATTCAACACAGCAAAACTGCCCACCTACCTCAAGGGCATTGCCATGGACGAAACCACCCGTAACCTAATCGGTGGTGGTGATTCGATTTCGCGTATATCAATTCGAGGCGGTGTGTTCCGCAAGATTGTGAACGGCGAAGAAGTTATGCAGAACGATGACCGTGCAATGAACATTGTTATCGTCAAGAGCGCACCTAGCGTACATCGCACATTCTATGCGGGTGCTTACAAGGAAGGCGAGAACGCAGCCCCTGATTGCTGGTCATCGAACAACGAGACCCCCGATACAATCGTGCGCAATCCGCAAAGCCCTAAGTGCGCTACATGCCCACAGAATATTAAAGGTTCCGGTCAGGGCGACAGCCGTGCATGCCGCTTTACCCGTAGGCTTGCTGTAGTACTTGATAACGATATCTCGGGTGATGTGCTTCAGCTTGCGTTACCTGCGCAGTCTATCTTCGGTAAAGGCGAGAAAGGTAAGTTGCCCCTTGAGGCTTATGTTAAGTTCCTCGCGGGACACAGCTTGCCTGTAACCGCTGTAGTGACTGAGATGCGGTTCGATACAAACTCGGCAACACCTAAGTTGACTTTCAAACCTGTGCGACCACTTGAGCAGGACGAGTACACAGCGGTTGTTGCGCGTGCAGAAAGCAGTGAAGCAAATGCTGCTGTCACGATGTCGTTTACACCCAAGTCAGACAAGGGTGGTGAAGCGTTTGAGGCTGATGATGAAGCCAATGCAGTAGTTGCGGCAGCAGTTGCCAAGCAAGCCAAGCCTACTCCTGCGGATGATGCGGCAGATGTAGCGCCAAAGGTTCGCGGTAAGGCTAAGGTCGCGGATGTTAAGTCCGTGCTAGACCAGTGGGCTGACGACGACGCTTAATAAGCGCATAGGGCTACCGCGCAATCGGTAGCCCTCACTACAAACCTTGGAGACATACATGAGTGGGTATTCGATTACGTTATCGAAACGAATCAGTAAAGCTAGTAACACAGTTGGCGGCGCACTAGGCGTTATTGCCGTGCGCAAAGAGATAAGTGTGGCGTACATCGCTGAGAAGGTAGGTGTATCCCGCACATGTATATACGATTGGTTTACAGGGCAGTACGATCCGTCTCCCGAAAACCTAAAGCGATTGCAAAGATTGCTAGGCAAGTAGCCCCCAAGAGGGTTTGTCATCGTATAAAAAGAAGCACTATATGACACCTACAGAATTCCTGCGCTTTGTGCTTCCTGAATCGGGAACATATTGCTTAGCAGCCATATTAGGTAAGAAGGTCGAGCAGTTATTTCTACCCGCTATCGCTGACTTTGAGGCGGTGAGCGCAACGATTGACGCGCCAGTTAATCAGTACTTTGCATGTGCATCATTCGTAGACGGAACGGAACGTAAACAATCTAAGGTTGCTAAGCTGAAATCTTTTTGGCTTGATGTGGACAGCAACAAAGACGATGGTAGCGGGTATCCAACACAGACGGATGCAACGGTCGCCGTTATGGATTTTATAAAAGCTACAGGGTTACCACATCCTGTAGTGGTCAGTTCTGGTAACGGGCTACATCTGTATTGGCCTCTAGACAAAGAGATATCACCCGAGGTGTGGCTACCTATAGCCAAGCGCCTTAAGGAAGTGTGCACTGAGCAAGGACTCCGTGCCGACCCATCATGCACATCGGATTCCGCACGCATACTGCGCATCCCCGGTACATTCAATTACCGTGATCCACAAAACCCCAAGCCTGTCGAGATACTTAAGCCGCGTAAAACACCTATCAGGTTAGTCGCATTTGCAGAAAAGCTAGGCGCAGGTAAAGTTATAGCACCTGCCGCCGACACAGAGTTACCGTTTGTTGTACCTAAGAACATCAAATACACAATCGACGATACGACTAAAGCCTTCCTACAAAACAACGTCACACGATTCAAGAACATATTAGTCAGAACCGAGACCTGCACACAGCTCAAACACATTTGCGAGAATCAAGCACAGGTCAGTGAGCCGTTGTGGAGAGCGGGATTGTCTATTGCACAGGTCTGCATCGACCGTGATGAAGCTATCCATGCAATGTCTAGTCAGCATCCAAACTACTCGCACAAAGAGACTGAGGACAAAGCCAACAAGACTGAGGGTCCACAATACTGCAAGACGTTTGAGGGTTTGAATCCTGATGGCTGTAAGGATTGCCCACTGCGGGGTAAGATCACTACGCCTGTTGTGCTAGGGCGCGAAGTACTACGCGCTACCGAAGAAGATAATGTTGTAGTTGTTACCGACCCGTTGACTAAGACCGCTGTGCAGGAGGTCATCGAGCCGTTTCCATTCCCGTTTTTTCGCGGTAAGGCGGGTGGTGTATATGTTGAAGCAGGAGAGGGGGAGGATCGCACGGAGTTATGTATATACGAACACGATTTCTATGTAGTTAAACGTATGCAAGATCCTGCATTGGGTGAATCCATACTACTGCGGCTAAAGCTGCCGCACGATGGAATACGGGAGTTTGGATTGCCACTGCCTGTGGTGGTGTCTAAGGATAAATTTCGTGATGCAATTGCGGAGTATGGTGTTATGGCAAGCGGTAAAAATTTCGATACGTTGATGACGTATATTCAAAAAGCAACTAAGAGGTTACAAATGCGAGAGCGTACAGAAAACATGAGAACACAAATGGGTTGGACTCCTGAGGGGTCATTTCTAGTTGGCGATAGGGAGATCATACCCACCCCCAACGCAACCGAGGTCAGCAGATACAGCCCACCGTCAACCGCTACCCTGCGTGTGGCAAGCATGCTGCAAAAGAAAGGCGACTTAGAGGAATGGCGCAAGGTTGTGAACTTCTACGACACACCCGGACTAGAGCCGTTTGCGTTTGCGGTGTTCCTGAGTTTCGGTGCGCCACTGATGCACCTCACACAGTATCGTGGGGGTATATACAACCTAATGAGCAACCAATCCGGTATCGGTAAATCCACAGCGCTCATGGTGGCAAACAGTATATGGGGTCATCCGGTAGACCTGATGCTGCAAAAGGACGACACCTACAACGCACGAATTCACCGTATGGGTGTCTTGCAGCACTTGCCTATTACCATTGATGAAATTACCAACATGTCCCCGATTGAGATGTCGAACATGGTGTACGCCGCAACTGCTGCGCGTGGTAAGAACCGCCTCCAAGCCAGCACCAATGCAGAACGGGTGAACAACACGACATGGCAAGCACCCACCTTGGTGTCCTCCAACAGCAGCCTGATCGACAAGCTGTCAGCAGAAAAGGATTTCCCTGAAGGCGAGCTAATGCGAGTGATGGAGGTGGCTGTACAGCGTTGCACGAACTTCACGAAAGCTTATACAGATGCCCTATTCGCTAAGTTGTACTCAAACCATGGTGTTGCAGGTGAGTTGTATATGCACCATGTTGTGAACAACATTGATAAAGTGCAAGACATGTTAAAGCTGATACAGGCACAGACCGATAACAGCGCCCACCTAAGTCAGCGCGAGCGGATATGGTCTAACATGGCGGCTATTGCACTGACGGGCGGCACGATTGCTTCGGCGTTAGGTCTGCATAACATTGACGTGACGCGTGTAGCACGTTGGGCATCTGCGCACTTAGCCAATGCGGTTGAGACTACACAGGCATCCATAGATGGTTCGGACAGTCTGGCAGCGTACATTAACCAAAACATCAACAATGTACTTATCATTGACGATAGCGATACAGTATACAAACCCATGGCGCTTCGTGAGCCACGGGGTGAGTTGCTCATACGCTACGAGCCGAACACAAAGACGATTTACCTTACCGCACCACCATTTAAAGCGTGGTGTGTAAAGAAGCAGGTGGGGTATAACGCTTTGGTCAGTAGCTTGACGGCGAGTGGGTTGGATGTTCGGATAGATAAAAAGCGTATGGCAAAAGGTACGTTGCTTAGTACGCCCCCTGCTAATGTCCTAGTTATTCACGACCCGCATAGCCGTGTGTTTGATATGGATGCAATTGTCGATGTACCAAAAGAAGCTCCTAAAGTCTAAATTATCTACAGTGTGCATCGTTGATGCAGAGGGTGTTTCCTATACGTTCGATTGGGCAACATTCTCTGTGGGGGCTAGTGTGTTTATCCCCTGCGTAGCTACGGCTCGGGTTGCGGAGATGTTGGTCAGCAGTGCACGCAAGCGCCGTATTAAGTTACATATCGTTGTAGGCGAGCGTAATGGGTTTTGGGGTGTTGGTGTATGGCGCATGCGCTGATATAATGCGCAAGTCAACACGTCCATGTTGACTCTCCTTGGTTGTAACTTACCCCGGTCTCGTGCCGGGGGTTTTTTATTTAGGAGCTGCTTTTTGGATCGCTGATCGCATTGTACGCATATCACTGAGTATGATTTTTTCGATCTTGTTAATCTCGTCAATCTGCTTGCGTTTCTCGCTGGACTCCATACCTTGTAGATGCGTAAACATCTCGCGTGTGGCACGAAGCTCAGACAAGTCCTTAAGTTTTTGGTTGATGTAAGGAGCCGCCGCTAAAAGGTGGTAGTTCTTTTCCACGAACTCAGCGTACTTCACAGGGTTCTCTTTTTCCAGCATGTTCTTAGCCGCCACCGCCTCGGTTACCTTTTGACGGAAGTCATAAAACTCATCCTTAACACGCGACCCCGCAGGGTTCACCAACGCAATATTTAGGAACGGTAATTGCGCAAGTGAGCGATCAGGTCTAGCAGGATTTAACGAAGCGTCTGTTATGATTAATGCAGATGCCCCCATAAGACCGAACGTACCACGTAGCCAATTATCTACTTTGAGTGGAGATACATCCGCTGCCTTACCAACCGCCTTCGCTATCTCTGAGGTATTGGAGGTGTATTGCAAAGCGGGTGGACGCTCTTGCATAGCTTTCGGCACAATCTCCCGATGCGTAAAGAACGAGTAGTTTGTCACGTTCTCGATAGAAGACTTCAGTATGGGTGGTATTGGCACGTTGCCGTAGTTCTTTAGCCCAGCCATAAGGGTATCCGACACCGCATGCCCAATACCTCGATCTTCACCCTTCGCTGCGTACTTCATGTAACTTACGGCGCGTTCTGGAATTGACTTAAACATAAATCCAAATTCCGGTGGTACAGGTATCTTAATGGGTGTATTAAGCCCTAAACCTTCGTTGATTGACTTAGGCAGAATCCAGTTACGGTCTCGCACTTCGTCAGTCAAGTCGTCGTACTGCTCGTCATCTTCCATCGACAGCGCGTAGAGCGTACCCAGCGCAGTCATCATTAACACGCGGCTTATAAAATACTTACGTGCGGCGGATTTACTTAACCCTGTCGATGAATCTTTACCAGAGAATCCGCGATACATCAGATCCAAACCTTGCGCGTAAGCGTTAAAGAATGGCACAGTCTGTGAAAGTACATTCATGGCGGTTGATGAACCGCGACGGTTAAAGTTAATAAGCTCACGCGCACGAACCACCGCAACAGCGGGGTCACCTGTTTCTTTTAGTGTCTGATCGTACACTGCCATACGCGCAGCCATATCGGAGGCTTTAGTCACTTGCTCAAGTTTATTAATCAACCACTTAACCCCACCGCGCTTTACTGCGCCTGTTTGGTACTCAAGCGTTTCAATTGGGTTGATTGGATTAAAGTCGTAGGCACCAATAACACCTAAGCTAGTTAACCTACGTTCAGTAGCAGACTCTTTGTTGACCCATGCCCCAAACCATGCGCGAGGGAAATTGTATAAAGTCTTGCCTAACACCGCAACGGGGTTCTTTACACCCGACAAAAACATTGCTCGCTGTGCATCGTTTATTACTTGCAGTATAGCAAACTGGGGTGTTGCGGTAACCGTTGTGCGCAGTAAGCGTGACGATGCACCCAGCAGTTTTAACGCGCTTGATTTAATTTCTGGGGCTTGCACAAACGCCGCAAAATCATATGGGCTATCAAGCTCGAAGTACACAGGTTCGCCATTCTCGTATAGCTTTGGCACAACCTTGTGGGTATCAGTTGCTTGGTTCATCGATGGCAACTTCTTAGCCATATCTACGCCCGGTGCAGCCATAACATTCAAGAGGCGAACAGCCGCAGAGTTGCGCATGGATTGGTCAACCATCCACGCCATTGTGTTCATGTAGTTATCTACGACGTTTGCCACCGGACGATCAAACGAACCACGAAGTACGGGCAGTTCGCCTAGTGCGGTAATACCTTGACGTGTGGGGCGTTGTGTAAGGGATACATCTTCGTATACGTTTTTCTCTCGGTCGAATGGCACATAGTTAACCACAGACTTCCAGAAGTCACCAAGATCCTTACTGATACGTCCTGCGGTAATCATAGCGTCTACGGCGGATTCCCTTGACGCGTTCATGATGCGCTGTATTTCTTGCAATTCAGGGGACGCACGGAAGGTTTGTTCTAACGCATCGATCTCCGCAAAGCTCATGTGCAACCGAATCTTCTTCTCACGCGTCTCATCGGCTTTGTCAAAATCGCCAGACGATTCATGCGCTACAGCAAGTTTCTCAAGCTCAGTGTTTTCTTTGCGCAAGTCATACAAGCGCATGCCTTCAAGTACTGTGGCGACCTTACCTTTTGTAACGTTGAAGGCTTCGTTGTTTGTCTTGGACAACGCTTTGATTTCTTCAACCACCTGACGCGCAGACATCTCTTTGCCGTTAGCGTCTTTGAGTTCGTAGCTTTCCCAGAACCCATCCTTGTTCATGCGCAAGCCACCTTGATTGAACACATCGAGCGCTACACGGGCGTGGTCAAACGCCTGTCGAATAAACTGCACAGGGTTGACATCACCAAGCGAATTGCGCACACCTTGATCGAAACGCGCACCTAGCTTTGTGGCAATAGGCGCAAACACATCCACAGTTCTTTGGCGGAACCAATCAGTCCAACCGATATCGCTCTGTGCTTGCACGGCGGCAAACTGTGTCATGGCTGTGCGTTGTGCTTGGGATTTAGCTTGGTTAATCGTTGCCCATGACTTAGGTACGATTTGACCCACGGGAGTGTTTACACTTTGCGAGAGCTGCACGATGTTGGAATCGTCCATCTGCTTTTGGTCAACCAACTGATCTAGATTGCTGATATCAACGGACGCGGTTGGAGTTTGGTTGTAAGCGGATTTGATTTGGTTAGGCTCAAACGCTAGTGCCTCACGGATTGAGCCATCTTCATTTAGATAAATTATCCCGTCGTAGCCTTGTTTCTTAGCGCGGGAAAAAAGTTCGGTAGTTAGGTTGCCTTTTGTTTCGTATGCTTTTTCTACGATGTCTATCGCTTTGTCTTGAGACATACCTAACGCTTGCAACACCTGTGTAGCAGGAGCTTGCCCGTATTTGTATGTAATCTGTAGTGGGTTTGAAATGTTTGCATATAACGGCATTACATTGCTGCCACCCGCACGCTTGTCTCCAAACGCGCTCTCCATGGCGTAGCCACCCGCAAACTCAGGGTCGGCGGTCATATAAATACCTTTGCCTAACCCGCCCTCTTTGCTAGGTTTAAATATGGATATGTCTTGGTCTGTGCCGTGGTACAACCGTATAGGGTTACCATCTGCATCCACAACCTTACTACCTTCAAACCACTTCTTGAATTCAGGTGTGTTGGGTGCTTGTGGTTTTGTTGTTAACTCTGACTCTAGTCGATAAGGTTTTCGCCCTATGCCATTCATTGTGTCCGCAACGGCACCCCGCCAAACGATGGGGTTAACAGGACCCATCGAATTAAGGTAGTCCGCAACAGCTGAGTTAGGCAAGAACTGCTTACCCGTAACTGCTTGCACAAGTGCGCGTAATTTTGTTGCCAACGCTTTAAAGAACTGCTCAACAACACCCACTGCCTTAGCATCGGTCGATGCCCAACGCGATACGTTATCGGCAAACCACTCGGAAAAGCTAGTGAAATACTCAAACTTTGTCGTTGCGGTTGCTGGTTTTGCCCTATCTGCTGCGGACGCATTAGCCAATAATGCATTTGCTGTTTCTCGATTACGCAAAGATTCTATTAACTGCTCGATTGTCATATTTTTCGTAGAGGCTTCCCACGCAAGATATTCTTTGGCAATTGCTGTTTTAGTTGCGTCTGGCGCGTGGATAAACGCCGCGTACTCCAACCCATGCCCAAACTCGTGTGAAAGGACTTCCTGCGCCATCTCTTCTGACATGGTGGGGGAGAGATATATCGCAAAGGTATCTAACCGAGGTCCGAAAGGAACCATAGTCCCATACGCTGTTCCTCTATCCCCCATTTGTTCAAGCGTCCCATATGCCCCATGCAACATGTATCTATCTTTGTTACCAAGTATGTCGTTGCCATTAACCAAAAACACGTTAATGTTACCCATACCAAGTTTCTGCATAAGTGCCGTTAGGTATTGCGTATACCGTGGGTCAACACCTTCAGTGGCTACTACGTTGTTTGTGGCATTTGTAAATGGCCCATCGGGGTATTGCGCAAGTAACGCATTTTCCCGCGTCTCGATGGCAGTGCGCGCTTCCAATAATTCATTGAGTTGCGGTTTACTTAACCCCAGTAGGTTACTTGCTTGCGACGAAGAAAATCGTGATACGTCTATCCGGTTATTTTTAATTACGGTTGGTGTTAGCCCCAAAGCGAATGGTATGTAAATCGTAGAACCGCCAAGTCGATGTTCTCGTATCAACCCGATATTTTGGTTCGTATATACCACATCCCCAATACCCTTTATAGGGTTGAGTTGTAATGCCCACGGCTCAATCACCCCAGAAGCAACACGCTGCTCGACAGGAGTCATTGGGGGTGGTGTGGGTGCAAATGCAGGTGTAGCTGCTAGGGGGAACCGTGCAAGATACTTGTCAATGTTTGCTTTGATTCGGTCGCTTCGTGATGCGTCACGGTATGCTTCCAACGCTTGGCGCACAAACGCTGCATCTGTGGGGTTCTGAAGGCTCTTACCGTTTACATCGGGGTTGCGACGAATTGCAGCGGTAGGTCCGACGCCAAGTGCCTTCCACACGGTTGCATCAATAACCGGAGGTGCGGTGTCGGGGGTGACCGCAACGGTAGGTGCAACGGGAGGGGTAGGTGGCGCAGGTGGCGCAGGTGGCGCAGGTGGTGGAGTGGGTGCTTGTGCCAGTGGTTGTGGTTCACCCAAGTCCAGACCGCCCTGACCTTGTGCTGTAGGTTGTGCAATATGCTGATCGTAAAACGACTGGATGGCAGTTTTTGTTTCAGGTCGGACGTTTTTATTCTCTAGGGCTTGTGCAATAAACTGCGCAGCCGCCGTGCGATCCGCCTGTTGTGTAAGGTCTAGTTTCTTTAACTGCTGTGCCACCGGTGCGCTTGCTGGTATGCCAGCGGCTTTGACCAAAGCACTTGTCGATTGTGGAGCGGGGGCAGGGGGTACGGCTTCAGTAGGCGCGGGTTCTGCACTTGGCACGACAGGCAATTCGCCTTGTGTGCCGACAGGCGTAGTTTCTGCGGATTTAATAAGTTTGTTTAGCTCGCCTATGCGCCCTGTAATCTGCCTGACAATCGGACGATTTGCTATCGTATCAGGTGTTTCCGCTAACCGTTGGGTAAGAGCCGCAACCTCTGCACGGTGTTGTTGCACGGGCTGAGTAGCATCTAGCGCTTGTGTAATTGCTGTAGGTGCAGAAGTCGCGGTGGCTGCGGGGGTTGTAGGTTCGGTGGGTTCAACACGCATTCCGTACTGATCTACTTCAGGGGTGACCGGACGACCGTATTCATCGTACTGCTCTGTTGTTTCTTTAGGGCGACCGAAAGCATCAAAGCCCGGTCTACGCTCAGGAAGTTCTGCACCTTGCACAGTTGAGTCGGGCGCTGCGCGTTTGCCGCCTTCGAGGTTTAACCCGAACTGACCCTCAGGCGTTTCTTTCTGACCGATAAACGGAGCTTGTGCTTCCTGTTCCGCTTGTCTGCCTTCGCGCTGAGTACGCATGTAGCCCACGGACTCCTGCTCGGCTTCCCGTGCGGCTCGATCTTCGGGTGATAGTTCCGTTGTTGCCTTTTCGCCTGTAGATGTTAGTCCTTGAGCTGCTAACTCTGATCGCGCAGACGCACGGTTTAGAGGACCCGCACCTGCGCCAATACCACCTGCTACTTTGATTGTTTCGAATATAGTATTTTTGTAGTCATTTAACGCGTCTTCATCGGTCAAACTTTGTCCCGCTTGCGCACGGGTCATAATGTTTTGCGACATCTCTACAGGCAATTCAACGAGAACTGCGCGTGTAACTCCTGCACCAACCGCTCCGGGTAACGAACGCCCTGCTGCTTTTGCAAGCGATTGTTGTGCAGCGTCCACTAGAGCTTTTTCTGCTTGCTGAGCGGTTTTTCCACTTACAATTCTTTTAACTAAACTGCCACCTAAAGCAAAAATTTTACCGGCGGTTTCAGTGCTACCTTGCATAACAGCTACTGCCGCTGCCTTTGCGCGGTTTAAGTCAGGCTCCTCGCCCCGATCCTCTTGTGCTTTTAGTTGGGCTTCTAAGTTCTCTTGATAAAACGGAACGAACTGCGATAATGCAGCGCCCACAAAAGCACCAATCCCCGCGCCACTTACTGTAGTAGCTATTTTTGCCGGTAGCACAGGTATAGGTAACGCCCCAGCGATTCTAGCGCCAACAGCGGCTCCAGCTTTAGTCCCCGCATACATAGACCCAAAATTGGCAGCTTGCCCAGCCAAAGATACAGGCATTTGAGACACGGTCTCACCCGCTGCAGATATGCCACCACGCACACCACCACCCGCCGTATCATAGGCTTTAATGGCTTCGTCTAAACCGGGCGCTACCCCGTATTTTTTATCTAATTCCGCACGGCGCAGTCGACCTTCGCGTACAGCGGCAACAGTATTACCCGTCAGAGTACCCAACCCTGTCTTATAAGCCGCTGCCATTAACTCTGCGCTTTTTGCCGACTCACCAAGTACAGTGGCTTCTTTATCAGGTAGCTGTGCAACTTGATACCGGTTAAATCTAGCAAGCAACTCGCTTTGCGTTGTACCTTCTGGAACGTCGGAGATAATAGTGCCATCCGGCATCTGTACATTCATGTACGTTCCTTGTTATGGTCGGGGTGGTAGTGAGCCAAAGGGTACGGTTGTTTGCGGTGGTGTTTGTGGCGGTGTTTGTGTAGGTGGTGCGCTTCCAGCGTTCCCTATCATTGCTTCTGTTTGCCTGTACAACTGGCTGAACAGCGCAGTGGCTGCGGCTTTATCGGCGGCGGTTCCGTTTACGGCTTTCATCTCGAGCAGTTTTAATGCTTGGTTTTCTTTGATGTAATCTATAATAACTTTATGACGAGCCGTTGCACGGGACTCACCTCGACCTAGTTCCGCTTCTCTGGCGACTTGTGCACGAAGTTCGGCTGCGTCTCTTGCAGTCTGCGCACGACCAGCTGCCGCTTCACCTGTTGCTGTTAAGTTAGCCGCAGACTGCACACCACTTGCAAGACCTTGCATAGACGGTCCATAGGCGGATTCACCAGCCTTAAAGCCCGCCTTACGGGATTCAGGACCAATATCAATAAGCTCACCTTCTGCACGCTGACGATTAGCAAGTGCTTGGTTACGTGCATTCTGTAACGCAGAACCACCTGCTGCAATAGCCAATCCGGGAGTACTGCGACCTGCCATACCTAGCAAGAAGTTTGTTAACTCAGAATCTCTATCAAACGCCGTTCGTTCTTGTATATGACGTTCTTTGGCTGCACGCTCTTCAGGCGTTAGGTTTGTGCCACGCGCCACTTCCTCTGACCGTTGGCGATACACATCTTCAGGTCTAATACCTAATAGTGTAGCAAGTCCGGCTTGCATGCTACCGCTTTGAGGTTCAGCACGAGGCTCTGCGCGTGGGGGTTGGTTTTGGCGTCTGGCAGCGTAGGCACGGCGTGCTTCTTCTTCGCCTTGATTGCCATCTACTGCACTGCCTGTTTCCCCATTAAACGCAACAATCCCACCACCTGCCATACTCGCCATACCCTGCATATTTGGAGCTGGAACACTCGCGATCCCACCCGAAGCCCCTACACCGCTTGGTGCGCCCGCAGCTTGCATAAGTTTCTTTTGAGCTTCTTGTTGCTCACGCAATTTGTTCTGCATGACGCCAGCTTGCTCGTCAATCATTTCTTTTTTAGTGTTATCTACAGCTTGCGATTCTGCTCTCTCGTACAGGGTAGGAGGTTTACCTTGTGCTGCGGCTCTAAGCCGCATCTCGCGACTAGCCGCCGAGACTTTCTCGTTAATTGTATTTAGCGCAATTAGGTCAAAAATATCTTTTGTCTGCGCATATTTTTGTTGTAACGCTTTCGGATTGCCCA
>Ga0181348_1000400_pt1 | contig 18646 bp, 34 predicted proteins | sample Su13VDMM110DN_FD_130092 | JGI IMG/M metagenome (GOLD analysis project Ga0181348, IMG submission 130092) | Freshwater viral communities from Lake Michigan, USA - Su13.VD.MM110.D.N | ecosystem: Environmental > Aquatic > Freshwater > Lake | place: USA: Michigan | collected 2013-07-16
ATTCTAAATTCACAGTTAGTTTTGACTGTGCTAGTGCATTTTTGGCCACGGCCAATGGACAAGTTTACTTTGAAAACGTCTTCCCCCAAGACGAGAAGTGGTCATATCGGATGGCTCCATCGGCTGACAATAAAAAATACTCTGTTGACACTCGCAAGTGGAATCAAGGTGTTGTGGCCGATGGAATATATCCAAGGTGGAAAGATAGTCCTATTAGTGATTTATTACAAATGAAGGATATCTGTATCTATAAGCCCGGTGTACCTAAAGCGGGTGTTACCCTAACTGAACATAATTTTAAAGATCCCGAAATGTATGATGTGCTTCCAGATGTCAATAAAAACGGCAAGTGGGCTAGAACTTCTTGGGATAGTTTTAGCTATGCATTGCTAATGGGACATAATGTTTGGATGCACCTGACTGCGGTACAGGAAGCCAATCGTAGATTTGATGCTGGCGAACATCCGGCTATGATGCGTTATAGCACCGGAGACTATGCATATTTTGAAGATATCGTGGAAGCGATATTTGCAGCACCAACCAAACAAGATAGTTTAGATATTATAAAATACTATACTAATTATTGGATGGAGATCATCGGAACACGTGGACTTAAAGGCAAGAAGGCATTAAGTGGGCGTGCCATGGCTGAGAAGCATATAGAGATAGAAGGTAATTTCTCTAAAGAAAAGACCAAGAAAAAAGAAAAAACTACTCCCATTCTAAACCCATTGATATTTGGAGAATAATTTATGACCATGGCCGCCCGTATTAAACATTTAGAAAAACAACATCAAATTTTAGATAAGAAAATTGATAGATTAGAAAGTTCAGGTGCATTCCAGAATGAATTGGTGAACAAATTGAAGAAGCAAAGGTTGCACATTCTAGATGATCTTGTTAAAATTAAAGAAACAATAGCATTCAATAAAAGTAAAGAAAATGAATAGACCAGACCACAATAACGTAGATTTTTTTATTGGTAAAGAAGTTGAGCATAGTTCGGTATTTGGTTATAAAACCTTATTTGTAGTTGGTATTCAAGATTCTAAAACTATTTTAAGTTTGGCTAAAACTAATAACTGTTCTCATGCATATTTTGGTGCCAATCAAAGTTTCCCTAATCCAAAATTTGATGATGCTCCAACTTGGAACAAATGGGGAGACATGATCCAAGAATGTTTACGTGCTGGATTACTGTGTACGCTAGATTTAGATGTGAGTAGTGCTGAAGGATTAGTTGAAAGTGGGCTAGTTGACTACAATAACTTTATCCCAATGATTTCGGTAAAATTGCCCTATATACAACTATTAGGATATAATGCTATAATTAAGCTAGACGACAAGGATTTTGCGAAAACAAATCCCGGTGTTTGGTGTCATAGTTTACATGAGTTAAAGGACCGTAAAAAGTTTACAGATTGGTCTAAATATACACAAGATGAGGTTATTAAATGATTAGGCTTATTTGGAGTTTTATATTGAAGTGGGGTTGGGATTATAATCGCAACAGAGGCACTGAGGCTCGCGGGCTTGTTGCGGTATCAGAATCTGATTTTGGTGATCCTATTCGTTTTAGTGTGACTCCGGCAAATGGTGGTGTTGTAGTTGCTGTTCGCACATATGATAAAATAAAAGACCGGACGAAGGAATCAATTCACGTGATACACGAGGATATTGATTATGCCCAGGCAGTTGGCAACATTGTTGCAATGGAGATTCTAAAGTCATGAATCAAGAACAAAGAGAAACTATAGATCGTGTCACACAAGCAGCAAAACGAAAAATATTTGTTCAATTCCAGAAGGAAGGCATCCACTGCTACCCGGCGGCCGCCACCGACCCAATGTTAAATACCAATGATGAATACAATGTTGCGTTTCTTGCTAATCCTCATCGCCATATATTCCATTTCAGGGTGTCAATCGATGTGTTCCATAATCACCGAGACATCGAATTCATCCAATTCAAACGTTGGTGCGAGTCGCTGTATAGTGGTCAAGGTTCCGTTTTAGAATTAGATTATAAGTCCTGCGAAATGATGGCAGATGACTTATATCTCCAAATTGCCGCACGGTATTCAGATCGTGCAGTAACTATTGAAGTATCCGAGGACGGTGAAAACGGATGCACAATTGAATACAATCTTATCCGTCCATATCAATCAACTGTGATTTAAAGGAAGTATTATGCCCCAAGACTGGCTTACAAAATATCTGTGTATTAAACCCGAAGTTAATGAAGTATTTGATAATCTTGAAACATATCGTCAATTTTGTGTGGATTACGGATATCCGTACGACGAAGCACATCTGTATGACGAACGCACACATTATGGTGAGTTTGTCAAGATGACCAAGGGCAAAGAGCCGTGGGATCAATGGCGCACTCCAAAACGCGAACGTAAAGAGTTTGCGGCACGTGGTGTAGGGAAGCCACGTAGGAACAATGCGTAAACTATGACCAAGTGGCCACTGATTAATGTTAATAAAGACAATACCAGTTGGATTGCTTTGGATAAAGTTTTTACTGATACAGAACTTGATGAAATTGTTGTTCAAGCGAATCAAGTAAAAAAAGTGCCCAGCACTGTGGGCAATGGGGTAATTTTGGATTATCGTGTGTGCGACATTGCCTGGTTGGAGTCTGATGATATGGAATCAGATTTTGATTGGGTATATGCCACACTATCAGATACCATTAGACAGATCAATAATGAGTATTTTAGATTTGATTTGACTCACTTGACTGCGTTACAATACACAGTATATAACGCAAGCAATCATGGCAACTATCAAAAGCATTTGGATCTTGGACGACAATTTCCTAGTAGAAAATTGAGTTTTAGTGTGCAACTGTCCGACGATGCTGACTACGCAGGAGGAGATTTGAGATTCCACTATATAAAAAATCAACCTGAGGTCGCGCCAAGAAAAAAAGGAAAAATAATTTTTTTTCCAAGTTGGATAGTTCATGATGTTACTCCAGTAACACAAGGCACACGACGTAGTTTGGTAGGCTGGGTCAATGGTCCAAATTTTAAATAAACATAGGAAAACAATGAGAAAACTATTTTATATGGGGTTAGAGAGTTACAAGGCCAGATACACTCTACAGTTACAAGACTGGAACGAAGCGGTATTCAAAAGACGCGGCATTGATTATGTTATTGTACAAGGTGAAACTTTGGACACCGATCAAGCTATCGTTACCGGACAAGTTTTAGATGCTCACGGGCGTACTTACTACTCAATGACCCAGTTAGCCAATCTGGTCAAAATGATGAAGCAAGGAGAAATAACCAACGAGGATGTTATCTATTTTGAAGATATGTTCCAACCCGGTATTGAAAGTCTGCCGTATATAATGGATCAGATTCCTATCAATCTTCGCCCACGCAGTTATGTTCGCTGTTTAGCTCAATCAATTGATCCCGATGACTTTGTTCATGTATGGGGTATGAGTAAATGGATGGGACACTATGAGAAGATGGTTGATTCCTTCGTAGATGGCGTGTTAGCCACCAATGAAGAAATGGTTGCACACATGAAGATCGCAGGCTGGGAAGCCCCTATCTACAATATTTCTGGTTTGGCGTTTGGCAAAGCAGAAGTTCGTAGCCGTGTGCCCGGTGAACTAAAGCCATTTCAAGACCGTAAGATGCGTGTGGGTTTTGCCGCCCGGTGGGATCAAGAAAAACAACCAGATTTTTATATGGATTTAATTGAACAATGGTTTAAGGAACAACCAGATTCCAAAGTTGAATTTGCTGTATTCTCCGGTGCAAAGTTAAAAAGCAATAATGATAGTTATATGCAACGAACCCGTAATTTACAGGAACGTGGGTTGTTAACCTTGCACGAAGATTTAGAAAAAAATGATTACTATGCTTTGCTTAATGATACTCGTGTGCTCTTTAATTGTGCCCTTCAAGATTGGGTTTCCAACACAGTCAGTGAGGCAGATACTCTTGGGTGCAACGTTCTATATCCTGCTTATCGGTCTTTCCCCGAGACTTTTTCTAATGACCCTGAACGTTTATATATTCCTTGGTCTTTAGATAATGCTATTGGCAAGTTGCGTAGATTGCTAGATGAGCCACACAAAAATATGGGCAAGATTAGTAATTGGACCGACGGATGCATTGATCGTATTTGCGACATTATAGAAGATCCGCTAGGTGAGGGATTTAAATGGCAACGTATGTCCACTGACTATCGTAAACACACTCACGAATCAAAATATTAAAATTGAAGATATTGACGAAGCAAGTAGGTTTAATTGGTAATAAGTACGCACAATGAGAAAATCATAATATGGACATAACCAACTTAGATTTTATCAAAATATCAGGGGTACCACTCGACCCTGTGCATAAGATTGTTGGAAAAGAAACAGATGCACAAGGCAACGAACTAACAATTTGGTTTAGTGACATTATTGCACAAACTCCGGCTCTTGCACCATTCCTTCGTAACTATGCAGAGTTAATTGATCGAGGATATACGGCCAGGCTCTTTGTATGGGGGGAAGCCAACAAGCTTCATGTAGTGTATGCGTTAAATGCACAGGGACAGTTTGTCGGCGGAATAGCATTTGAATATAGACCACAATCAAGAGAAGGTTGGTTAACACTTTCTTTTACAGAGAAGGAGTTTCGCGGTCAACGTGTCAATCAAGTACTACATCAGTATTTTGAAGAAATTGTACGCAAGCGCGGTGGCAGTAGGATTGCATCGTTTGTACACAAAGACAATGCAAGTCGTTTAAAGTCTGCACAACGAGTTAACTTTGAACCACAATACTATAAAATGACCAAAGTGCTTTAACTAAAATGTCAATATGATTTAAGTCTTAGTTGCTCGACATGGTCCCATAAGTGGTCATGACTTCCTTTGATTTATATCTATGATATGGATTATTATTACCCAATGATGTTGACTATAATATAGTTATACAGTATAATAAAATCTTTAATCAGATTCTTAGTTGGCGGCGCATGGACTTGTTACAACTATTTGGAGATAGGAAATAATCATGGCACATTGGACTGTATCTACTGCAGAAAAGAAATCCTGTGAAGAACGTGAAATCTGGAAAAAAGGTAATAAAACCATTGTTCGTATTAACGGATTCCGGTGGGCTACATTTAGTGTAGAAACTACAGACGACAACCCCCCAGACGGAATCTCTGCAGACAACGAATACAGTATTGATATGTATAGTCACTGCGGAGATAACATTGATACTATTGACCTAATATCCATGGATGATGGCTGGTACGGTGATTATGAGTTTGACGGGTTTAAAGGAGATGAGCAGCAAGAGATTCTTGATGCCATAGACGAAGCAGATGACTATTACGAATACCTAGAGGAAAACGGTTGGTCCAACGATGACACCGAAGGCTGGTTGCATGGTTCACTCGAAATCACAAAGGACACATGAAAAAAATTGTCGTAACAGGTGGATGTGGTTACATTGGTAGCCACATTGCGCGGGCTTTTAAATATAACGGTGATCAAGTAGTGATTATTGATCAAGTCTTTCGCGAACATACAGTCAAAGGTATAGATGGATACTTAATTGAAGATTTTTCTAGTGATACAGCATTAGCATATATTATAAACACAGCACCCGATGTAATTGTACATTGTGCCGGTACTAGTTTAGTGGGACCAAGTATGACCAACCCTGCCGAATACTACGAAAATAATATTGCCAAGACCATTAAGCTATTAAATGTTATCAAGGATATGCCAGATAAACCCGTGATACTGTTTAGTAGTAGTGCCAGCGTATACGGGGTTCCGGACTCATGGCCTATCACTGAAGATAATGATGTTCTACCTATTAGCCCGTATGGTCGTACTAAAGCCATGACCGAAACTATACTACGGGACTATTTTGTGGCATATAATGTTAATAGTATGTGTTTTAGATATTTCAATGCCGCGGGTGCAGAACCGTTTAATTTTAATCTTGGGCAAGAACCAAAAGCGACACATATCATTGCTCAAGCATTAGAAGCTAGTTTATCTAAACGTGCATTTTTTATTAATGGTGGTGATTTTGATACCGAGGACGGAACATGTGTTCGCGATTACATTCACGTATGGGATATTGCGACAGCCCATATCAAGGCCGTTAACTTTTTCTTCGAAGATTATCCGCAAAGCGGAGCATACATTTATAATCTTGGTACTAAGACTGGTATCAGTAACAAACAAATTGTTGATTATGTGGCAAACAAATATGGATTACTCTTTGTAAAATATAATCCACGACGGGCAGGAGACCCCGACCTGCTGATAGCAGATTCCACTCGAGCGCAATTCAACCTTGGATGGAAACCTGAACACAGCACAATTGAAGAAGTAATCGATTCAGCATATAAATGGTATTGTCAAAAATGAGTTTTAACGCACTATTTGAATTTGAAGAGGCACTTGCCAAATACACCGGTGCACCATATGCCGTTGTAACTGATGGTTGTACCCATGCTATTGAACTATGTCTACGATATGATCAAGTATCTATGTGTGAATTTACAGCACATACATATATAAGTATTCCTATGCTTATGCACCAGCTGAATATCAAACATAGACTGATTAATGATGATTGGGTTGGTGAATATAAGTTTTATAATACACGTATTTGGGATAGTGCCCGCAGACTACAACCAGATATGTATATGTCAAAACAGATGCAATGTTTAAGCTTCGGTCACAGTAAACCATTGGAATTAGGTAAGGGTGGGGCAATATTGTTAGACGATGCTGATGCATATAAAGAATTGAGTTTGATGCGATCAGATGGTAGAGATCTACATATCATGCAGTGGTCAGCGCAGACTTCATTTAAAATAGGATATCATTATTGTCCTACGTTGGAGTTATGTGAGCAAGGACTTGAAAAACTTTCCGGAATCAATCTCACACAAGATTGGTTCTATCCAGATTGCCGAAAAATTATAATCAATTGACTATTAAATCTAAATACTATACAATAGTAAAATAAACTTGGAGAAACAATTGCAAAAGAAATTTGTTCCTATGTACCCAACTATACCCAACGAGTTCAAACCAGATCCTATCTTACATCCTATTCCACGAACCAAAGGCGATCTGCAGGCCACCGTCCAGCTCAAAGATGAATACTACGATTTGAGTACAGATGAACCAATGCAGGAGCGCAACTTGACAGAATCAGTAACACTTAATCTCATAGACGACACGGGCCACGAAGAACGTAATCTAGCAGATGTTATCCGCTTTAAAATGCAGCGTGAAGGCAAACGTTTTTGGGCCGGCGACAACATCAGCGACTACTTGCATGACAGCGATAAAGAACATCTTATCAACGAAGCTACAGAAGCATTTGAGAAAGTGTTGGATACATTGCTTATTGATCGTGAAAACGATCCTAATAGTAAAGGTACAGCCCGTCGACTGGCCAAAATGTATTTTAACGAAGTAATGGCAGGAAGATATGAACCAGCCCCAGACGCAACAGCTTTTCCAAATGATACAGAAGAACGCTACGAAGGTATGCTTGTTGTTCGTAGCGAATTGCGTAGTATGTGCAGTCATCATCACCAACCTGTATCTGGTGTGGCTTATATCGGAATCATTGCCGCCAACAAACTTATTGGTCTTAGCAAATATACTCGCATTGCTCAATGGTGTGCTCGGCGTGGCACCTTACAGGAAGAGCTCTGCAACGACATCGCTCGCGAAATAATAAAGGCCACAGACTCAGAGAATGTCGGTGTTTATATCGAAATGACACATGGGTGTGTAGAGAATCGAGGCGTAATGGCTCATAACAGTTTAACACAAACAACTGTGTTAAAAGGTGCTTTCTTATCAGACCCTGGAACAAAGAAAGAGTTTTTTGATAATATTCAATTACAATCAAGGAATGGAAACTAATCCAAACCCATTGTCGTTGCGACAAATGAAAACTCGTGAAGATATTCTTCTTCAATCAAGGAAGGACAGATAAAAATGCAGCCGGGTTGTTCCGTAAATTATGAAATACGTTTTATGGTTTCCAAACTTACCGATGAAATGTGCGAATGGTTTATCATGATTGGTGGTTGGGCGGGTCGAGCTACGATGGCCGCGAATGACGACCCCCGTCGTAAACAGTTAGTAAAACAAGTACAATACGGTAAAGCTAAACCTAGTTATTTAACACAAGATGGAACTGGACTTACTTTAATTCGTTTTACTGGAGAAGATGCAAGTACCGCCTGCGTATTTCTATTGAAATTTATGGATCAAATACAATCACACAATATGAAAACATATAGGAATTATAAAGAAGATTATGTCAATTAAAGTCAATTATTACCAAGAGCATATTAATAAATGGTTGCATATAATCCTGCGTGATATGGGTAAAGATAATTGGAAACCCGATTACGTTGTTGGTATTGGTCGAGGTGGGTTAATCCCGGCTGTTATGCTTTCCAACTATCTTGAAGTGCCAATGCACTCATTAAAGGTTACGTTCCGCGAAGGACAAGAGGATTGTGAATCGAACTTGTGGATGGCCGAGGAGGCATTTGGTTACAACACAGCGTCTGATGGGAAAGGATTTGCCGATCCAACAATACGCAAGAATATTCTAATCATTGATGACATAAACGATACCGGACGCACATTCAATTGGATTAAAGAAGATTGGTCAGGTCCTGTTGAACCCGATACTGCGTGGGATGAAATTTGGGGCAAGAATGTTAAATTTGCGACATTGATCAATAACGAAGCGTCGGACTTTAAAGATGTTGCATATACTGGTCTGTCAATAAACAAGCTCGACAACCCTCAGTGGGTAATTTTCCCTTGGGAGGAATGGTGGCGTTAAAAGAGTTTTATTTAGACGAAAGTCTTGAGTGGAATATAGTTCACCACACTGAATACAATATGTATTTGGATAAAGATATTGTTTCACCCGAAGATTTAATTGAAATAATTAAAGGCAAAGGTATGTGTAGTACAACCAATGGTGTTGATGGGCCGGAATTTAAGGATCTACGCAATCGACTTGAGGCTGACGGTTACATCAAGTGTCAACGTGGATGGTGGAATGGTGATCGTGTACTGAAACCATTTGTGCTAAATGGATTAAAGTTTAAAAAGAACCAACAGTTTTCATCTGGACTGGCAATGAAAGTGCATTTACAATTTTTAAGGACTTTAGAGCATCGACCCGGTATACAAACTCCGCTGCCTATGCTATAATCAACATAGGAGAATAGTTATGGCAAAGAAATATTTTAGTACTAAAACGTATAGACAAATTGGTCCAGTGGCATACCGGCAATGGCGAGCAGATTCACATTGCCGGTTGGTACATGGATATGCTTTATCATTTCATTTCCAGTTTGAGTGCGATACACTGGATGCCAGGAACTGGTGCACCGACTTTGGTGGCCTAAGGCCACTCAAGGACAGCCTTGAAGATTGGTTTGATCATTGCTTATTGGTAGCTCAAGATGATCCAATGCGTGAACATTTAATTAATCTAGGTAAACTAGGTCTAGCGAAAATCACAGAAGTGGAAAAGACTGGATGCGAAGGTATCGCAGACTTCTTGTACGAATACATTAATACAATTTTTTTGCCAAACTGTGGTGCAGAGGAAGCCAAACGTGTTTGGTGTTGCAAAGTAGAAGTTCGCGAAACCGACAGCAATATGGCCGGGCGCCAAGGTCACAGGGAAGATAATGAATTCCAAGATTAAAGAAGCATTGGGTATACTGCAAGAGGAATGCGCCGAGGTTATTGTAGAAGTCAGTAAATGCAATCGCTTTGGTATGGATAGTAATCACTATAAAACTGGATTGAAGCATAGTATCATGCTTGAAACGGAAATTGGTGATGTATTAGCCATGGTCGATATACTGGTTGATCAAGGGGTAATCGATGTGGATAGATTAGAAGTAGCCAAGGAAAATAAGAAGCAAAAACTTAAACAATGGTCAAGCATATATGAGTAAAATTAAAGTATCAGAACTATTTTATAGTTTGCAAGGTGAAGGACGATTCGTTGGAGTACCCAGCGTATTCCTTAGGACCTATGGTTGCAATTTTACGTGTAGTGGGTTTGGTTGCAAGCCTGGAGAAAAATCAACTGAAGCAGATGAAGTCGCTCGGGTAGTTGACAAGTACGATACATTCTTGAGTTTGCCATTGGTTAATACCGGATGCGATAGCTATGCCAGTTGGCATCCGGCATTTAAACATTTAAGTCCAACCTATACAACCGATGAATTAGTTGACCGAATGTTGGCCTTAACACCCAACCATAAATGGATACAGGAAAATGGTAATGATATACATTTAGTTATTACCGGTGGTGAACCATTGCTAGGGTGGCAACGTGCCTATCCAGAGTTATTGTCGCACCCCAAGATGGCTGATTTAAAAAATATTACATTTGAAACAAATGGTACCCAAGAATTACACGAAGACTTTAGGGACTATTTAATTGAGTGGGCCGATAGCCCGCATCGCGAAGTTACTTTTAGTGTCAGTGCCAAGTTAAGCGCAAGTGGTGAATTATGGGAAGATGCCATCAAGCCCAAAATTGTTAATATCTATCAGACATATGGACACGTATATCTTAAGTTTGTTGTTGAAACACCGGATCATGTTAACGAAGCTGTTAAGGCAGTTGATGCATTTAGAAAAAGTGGCTTTAAAGGATCTGTGTATCTAATGCCACAGGGAGGTGTTGTTGCTCCATATGAAGCTAATAGGCTTAATATCGCTAATATATGTTGCAAACAGGGGTGGAATTATAGTCCACGACTTCATGTGGACTTGTGGGGAAATAGTTGGGGAACATAATTCAAAAGGAGAAGTATAATGGCAAAAGTAAAGACCGTAGTATCAAAGGTAAGTGATAAGTTAGTTAAAGTAAATGAAAACTTTAGTGTCAATATGTATGACAATGGTTATATGTTAGAAATCAACGGCAAAGGTGCTGATAACGAATATAAGTCTGCCAAGATTATGGTAGCAACAAGTGAGCAATTACTTGCACTAATTGCAGAAGTAGCCGAAATGGAACGCGACAGTTAAGGAGAAAATTATGTCTAATGAAAATTATTTTAACAGTGGTTTAACTTATAAGTCAGCAGAGGATATTAACTCTGCTATGGGTCGCGTTTATGGACACATGAGTGTAGCAGTAATTGTATCTATGTTTGTTAGTTATTTTGTAAGTACAGACCCGGCGCTATTGAAATTCTTTTTTACGGGCATAATGAAATGGATCGTGATTTTTGCACCGTTGGTTGCAGTCTTTGGTGTCAGTATGGTGCTGGCCAACAACCCCAGTAAAGGTATTGCTCAACTATGTTTGCATGGTTTTGCGGCATTAATGGGATTGAGTACAGCAATGATATTTGCAATTTTCACTATGGGGTCTATAGTCAGTGCATTTATGGGTGCAGCAATTCTGTTTGGATCCATGAGCTTTTATGGTTATTTCACAAAACGTAGTCTCGAAAGTCTTGGTCAATTTATGTTTGTTGGATTGATTGCTATCGTTATTGCCAGCATTGTCAATATCTTTATTGGTAGTACCGTGATGCAGATGGTGATCTCTGCTCTGGCCATTATTATCTTCCTAGGATTAACAGCATATGATACTCAACGGATCCGCGAAGAAATCAGTGAGAATACCAGTGATGCAGCAGAAGTTCGTGGAGCATTAAGTTTATATATGGATTTTATTAATTTGTTTATCAACTTGTTGCAACTATTTGGCGACAAGAAGGAATAATTATGGGAATATTAGATAAACTTAAAAGTATTATACAGAAGCCAGAAGTTAAGATAATACCACCAACTAAAAAGAAATCTGTAACTAAAACTGAAAAGCAGATTGCCACAGAAAAAGGTTTACCGTGGGTCGGCGTATTAAGTGTAGATCTTGATCCAGACAATGTTGGTAATGGAGCATTTGAATTAGACTGGAATGATAAGTTTATTACTAATCTAGTACGTGCCGGATACGAAGGCAAAACCGATAGCGATATGGTTGATCGTTGGTTTGCTGAAATTTGTCGTAACGTGGTCGCTGAAAATTATGAGCAATGGGAAGCAAATCAACCAATTAATGCCAGGCCAAGAATCATTGATCGTAAGGATCTTGGTGACGGGAAAATAGAGGTAAGTTAATGACTAATAAACCAGATGTAACAATAGATAACGCATTGGCAACATTTTTAGCCAACGGTGGAATTATTCAACAAATTGAACGCAACGTTAGCGGGCAGGTAGAAGGACAAACATATTGGGGAATGCCAAAGAAAGCCGGGAGGCCACCGGCGGATAAAGCCAAGAACAAATCTTCCAAGGAAAAATAATAGAATCACTGGCGGCACCGAACCCCACACATAAAGCATGAGTATAATATATGTAAATGGCGATAGTCATAGTGCCGGTGCCGAGGCTGTAAATAATCATGCATTTGCTGAAGACGATCCACTATATCGGAAATTAGGTAGAAGGCCACATCCAGATAACGAACGTGCCAGTTATGGATATGAATTAGCAAATATGTTTGGATATACCCTAATATGCGATGCGGAAAGTGCCAGCAGTAATACTCGCATTGTACGCACAACCAGAGAATATCTTAAAACAAATAAACCCAACTTACTAATAATAGGGTGGTCAACGTGGGAACGTGAGGAATGGCTTCACAATAATACCTACTACCAATTAACAGCCAGCGGCACCGATAGTGTACCACCAGAATTAGAAACACCATATAAAGAGTGGGTAATTCTACAAAATGCCCTGGCACGCGAAAACAAAATGTTAGATTGGCATAAAATTATTTACGATCTGCATATGGAATTAGTCTCAACAAACATTAAACATATATTTTTTAATACCTATTCTAATTTTTCGGCGATTAAAGATCGTAGATTAAAAACAGAAAATTTAACAGATATCAACTTACAATGTTTTGATTGGGGAGATTCTTATATTGGACCATACGATCAGGATTTAACCTATTATTATTGGTTAAAGAATGCTAGATTCTCTACGACAACTCCAAATGGTTATCATTTTCGTTCTGATGCCCATATTGCATGGGCACATGTGTTATATAAATCGTTGACAGCTAAATAATAATATGCTATTATATTAATATGAGATACTTACTAGTTGATACTGCAAATACGTTTTTTCGAGCGCGACATGCGGCCAATCGCCAAAGTGATACATGGGATAAGCTGGGTTTTGCTATTCATGTGACCCTTGCCAGTGTGGGTAAGGTATGGCGTGAACAGAAAGCAGACCACGTTGTATTCTGTTTAGAGGGGCGTAGTTGGCGTAAAGATTTTTACGAACCCTATAAAAAGAATCGTGCTGTAGCCCGTGCTGCTCTTACAGAAAAGGAAGCAGAAGAAGACCAATTGTTTTGGGAATCGTTTGATGAACTCAAAGCATTTTTATTTGATAAGACTAACTGCACCGTATTACAGCATAATGCATTAGAAGCCGATGATTTGATCGCTGGATGGATACAAGCACACCCAGATGATCATCATACCATTGTTAGTAGTGATAGCGACTTTCATCAATTACTTGCAAACAATGTAAAACAATATAATGGGATATCAGATGAACTCCACACTATCGAAGGTATCTTTGACAAAAAGGGTTCCCCAGTCAAAGATAAAAAAACTAAAGAACCAAAAAAAATCCCTGAACCAGCTTGGATACTGTTTGAAAAATGCATCCGTGGCGATGTTTCAGACAACGTCTTCTCGGCATACCCCGGGGTACGCACAAAAGGTAGCAAAAATAAAATTGGATTGGAGGAAGCGTTTAAAGATCGCAATGCAAAAGGCTTCAATTGGAACAATCTAATGTTACAGCGTTGGACTGATCATAACGGGGTTGAGCACAAAGTATTAGATGACTACGAACGTAATCGTATATTAGTGGATCTTACCGCTCAGCCAGACCATATTAAAGTAATGATTGCTGAGTCTATTGCTACAAATAGTATTGTCAAAAATACTGCACAGATTGGTACTAAGTTTATGAAGTTTTGTGGTAAGTATGAATTAAATCGCATCAGTGACAACATCCAAAATTATGTGGACTTTCTGTCAGCTGGGTATCCGGAGGAAATAAAATGAACGAACAAGATATAGTTTATCGCTTACAGACGCGGGCTGCGATTCGTCGCCAAATCGCGACTCGCAAAAGTGTCCAAGAAGGCAAACCAGACCGTATTGCTGATATATTAGAAGAGGCTGCTCGGGAGATTGTACATCTTCGAACTAAATTATCAACCGCACATGATGAATTATACGGAGACGGAAAATAATATGGAAATTAGCGTATGGCTCTTAGTTATTGTCTTATCGGGTAATACGATTGTTGTGGATAACCTGTCTAGTAAATCAGAATGTATTATATTAGAGGCTAAGATGCGAACTCTTTATACATCTAATATAAGATATGCAGACTGCTACGTAGTTAAAAAAGTAAAATAATATGAATAAACATATTAAAAACCTATTTGACCAGGCTACTACATTAGAGGCACGATCGTGGCCGCGGCAACCAAAAGAACTATTTGATAAAGAATTTTTTGCTACCCTACTCTTGCAAGAATGTATTCAGGTATTAAAGGACACCGGCTATCCCAATATTTACGGTAATTGTGTGGGTGTAGAAGAAATTAAACAACATTTTGAAATTAAAGATGCGTGAACATAAATCTAAAAATCCCAATGATTGTGAATATTATAAGAAAGGACTTATCTAATGTCCACTGTAATATTGTTATTGGCATTATTTGGTATTAAACATTTTATTTGCGATTTTGTATTGCAATATCCGTATATGCTTATCGAAAAGGGCATATACGGAGCCCAAGGTGGTCTGCATCATGCGGCGTTTCACATGATAGGTACAGCATTGGTATTGTTATTATGTGAATTTCCTATTATTGATATTCTGTTGCTATCTCTAATAGATGGTATTATGCATTATCACATTGACTGGGGTAAGCAGCAACTGAACCGGGGGCTAACATCAGCTGATAACAAATTCTGGATCATTCTTGGTGCCGATCAGGCTCTGCATTATTTAACATACGTCTTTATCATAGGATTAATTATATCATAATGAATACAATTCAAACTAGTTCAGGATCTATCACTCTTGGTGGTGTTGGTGGTGGTGGTGTACCAGTCTGGCGCGGCAGCCCTGGTATAGCATTGGACCACAGTGGTATTAATCTTCATATAGTCAAAGCCAATGGTGGTTGGATAATACAAATACATCATCCCACAGATTCTCTAACCGGAGCATATAAAAAATCAGATTTGTATGTCATTAACGATGATGCGGATTTTGATAGAGAATTAGGAAAGATATTAACCATACAGTGTTTGAAAGTATCATATGACTGAGACGATTGCAAGACCTGTGGTAAAAAATAAGTTTTGGATTGTGGAAGTGGGTGGGGAGAAAATTGCCACCATCCAGGCCATTGGAGAAGATGGAGGTTTTGTTTATGTGCATAACAACGAACGTAAAATATATCCATCAATTAAACTTCTAAGTAAAGAATGTAATGTTGAGTTTGTTAAAGTTGATAAACTAAAAAAGGAAAAACTTGAAGTAAACGAGGTATATGGATATCCAACCACTAGCAATCGTACTCATAATCAAGTTCTTGATGTTCAACGCTATTTGCCTATCTTTACTAAAACCCTTAAATCTAAAAGTTTCTTTTGTGCCGGACATTACATTGTTAAATTTAGTAATACCTGGGTACGGGCGTTTTGCCCAAAACTTATTACACTAAATCGATATGAGTATCAAGGTCCATTTAAAACGTTGGAACGTATGCAAGAAGCCGTAAAGGAAGCCAATGGACAGTAATCCTCCCTTTCATATCAAACTCTTTAATGATAAGGTACGGGGTATGAATCAAAGTAACAGCAAGATTTTAACCCTAAATCAACAAGAGGCGCGCAGTTTACATGCCGAAATCTATGATTTGATGACCACAATCGCACATTTGTCAAAATCTCCACCAGTAGAGATTATACCACCCAACATGGACGGCGGCACATTTAAGTAAATATGCGTATATTATTTAACTAAATAATAGTATATCAAGGATTAATAAAATGAGTCGACCTAAACCAACTGTGTTGTTGGACTACACAAATAAAACTACTTATAAGAGTGAGCAAGTTCTAAGCTCATTTGGTATATGGGCTGTTTTCTACGACAAGACGCCAATTAATCTAAAAACTCACAATATGCTGGTAAACTATCCTGGACCCAAATATAAGAAGGTATCATTTTCAAATCCCGGCCATGCAATTAATTTGGCAAAAAAGCTAAACGTATTATTTAAATCCGACAAGTTTAGTGTGGTATTATTAAAAGCCGGTGACCAAGTATTCCCCTAAACGCTATACACAGCGGCAACTTACAAAAATATTTTGTATTCAAGCCAACATTCCTTTGGCACAAATTTTAGAAATGCAACGACGTTGGTGGTTGAATCCCACGGATGCGAATAGTCTACGACTTAGTTTAACCGGACTACGTTTTATCAAAGTTGATCTTAAATTGCAAGGGTACGAATTTGTATTAAACAATGATCTAACAAATTTTCATATTCTACAACTAGAACGGGTATTTCAAAGTATGTATTATTTGTTAAATAGGAAAAAAATAATTGTGTTTGAGGAGAAGGAAGCAGTAATGATGACCTTGCATGGAAACGATTTAGTGACCTATCTAGCAAATCTCAATTTGGGCCAAGAATCTAATTAGATAACCTAGAGGTTGACTGTTAAGCTATCAGACTATATATTGTTATTATGAATAAAACAGAACATAAAGCTATAGACACCAAGTTGCAACGTCAACAGTATGGTGAAAACTCCGAACTGCTTAAGGGGTTAGGCTATAACACCGATGTGATGAATATAAAACGTATGGCCAAGGACTTGGCCACTGAAGATACCTGGCGATATATGGAGAGTAAAAATCTCGAAGATCTCAAAGATTGTGTAACTGATTATGATTTATACGAATGGGTGGTTACTACACAACTTGATCCTAAATTAAAATACGGATTGATACTTGAATTTGGTACTGCAACAGGTCGTACATTGAATCAGTTTGCATATTGGTTGCCAAATAGAGATATATTTGGATTTGATAGTTGGCAAGGTTTGCCGGAAAAATTTAATGATTTACCCGCAGGGCATTTTGCACAAGAACTTCCTAAGGTAGAAAATAATTGTATACTTACCCCCGGTTGGTTTGGAGACCGACCTCCACATGATGACTCGTGTATACCAGTATTTACGGCACAAACATTTGCAGCTAAACATAAAGAATCTATTGCACTATTACACGTAGATGCTGATTTATATTCAAGTACCAAAGTAATCCTTGAGGTATTTAAAACACAAATTGTTCCGGGTACTGTAATTTTGTTTAATGAATATTGGAATCACCCAACCTGGAGGAAACATGAATATCGGGCTTGGCAAGAATTCTGTAATTTATATGGGGTAACATACAAATACCTCGCATATGCCAGTGATCATCAAGAGGTAGCAATACAGATTACCGAAAAGATCGACTATTAATGAAGTAGGTGTTATAGTAGTAGCTGTAGTATTAGAGCTAACTGTAAAAACAGAACTAACAACATTGGGTTGCTAGGCTGTATCGGTTACTAACAAGGAGAAGTAAAATGTCACTATCATTGGTGTCGTCCGCAGTTTCAGCAGCACCCGCAGTTTCAGCAGCATCCTCAGTTGTATCTTCAACACCCACAACGTATGCATCAGCTTTTAATGGTCGTTATCTTAATAAGACGTCAAACTTTGTTAGTTTGGCAAACAGAATAAACGACACTATTGCGAGCTTATCCCCCCAAGCTCAACGCAATTGGCATTCTAGTTTGACCATTGCAATCCGAGCATTTAAGAAAAACTACCCTCTAGTAAAGACGTTTGCTAATCGATCACTCTTTCCTATGTGTATCGCACAAGATAGGTCGCTGGCTGAAATTTTAATTGATACCACTATGCAGCGAGAACTCAATTTGCAGTGGGTCTTAACAATTATTACCAATTTTCGAGCATATCAGGCATCCTCTATCTGTGTTTACACCATTCCCACCGGTCAATATGGTGCATGGGATTGTCAACATACTGCTGTCGCTCTGTATCTAATATCATTTCATGCGTTGAACATTGACCCAGACACCACGCTAGTAGAGGTACCGTGCACCATTTACGACATTAAGAGTCGTGGACAAATACGCGGTGTTTTTATTAGCAACAACACTCATACAGGGAAAAATCGCGGAAAAATGTCTTTATCATTATTTGATCAGATGCAACAAATGATTTATGGTGTTAAAGTTGACGGAGTGACTGACCCCGAATGGCAAGATGTGGCAGAAAAGCATGAACTCATTGCAGCAGCCGGAATGTTTCTAACTTCAGTCGATCATGGTAATATACATCAGCCTGGGGCAATTTCTCGTATGGAGGAAATTCTCAATGCTTCGGTGGAAGTAGTAAGACAGTTTTGTGTTTATGGCG
>Ga0181348_1000402_pt1 | contig 18623 bp, 9 predicted proteins | sample Su13VDMM110DN_FD_130092 | JGI IMG/M metagenome (GOLD analysis project Ga0181348, IMG submission 130092) | Freshwater viral communities from Lake Michigan, USA - Su13.VD.MM110.D.N | ecosystem: Environmental > Aquatic > Freshwater > Lake | place: USA: Michigan | collected 2013-07-16
AGCGGTTAATACATTATTATTTGTTACTGGTGATATTGCGGAGAACCCTGTACCATTTGTTCCTGAAGTACCTGCCGCCCCACTTGTACCATTAGTTCCTGATGTTCCATTTGCTCCGCTAGTTCCGTTGGTTCCTGATGTTCCATTTGCTCCGCTAGTTCCGTTGGTTCCCGATGTTCCATTTGTGCCTGAAGTTCCATTTGCTCCGCTTGTACCATTTGTTCCTGATGTTCCATTTGTTCCGCTAGTACCATTTGTACCATTAGTTCCCGATGTTCCGTTAGCTCCGTTTGTACCTGATGTTCCATTTGTTCCGCTAGTTCCATTTGTTCCGTTGGTTCCTGACGTACCATTCGTACCGCTAGTTCCGTTAGTTCCATTAGTTCCTGATGTGCCGTTTGTTCCACTTGAACCATTTGTTCCCGATGTACCATTTGTTCCGTTAGTTCCCGATGTACCATTTGTTCCGTTAGTCCCTGAAGTACCGTTGGTACCTGACGTTCCATTTGCTCCGCTAGTACCATTGGTACCTGAAGTGCCATTTGCGCCACTAGTTCCATTCGTACCATTTGTCCCTGAAGTACCATTTGTGCCTGAAGTTCCATTTGCTCCGCTAGTCCCATTAGTTCCATTTGTCCCTGAAGTCCCGTTTATGCCCGAGGTTCCATTTGTACCTGAAGTACCGTTAGTTCCATTAGTGCCAGATGTTCCATTGGTCCCGCTCGTACCATTTGTTCCGTTTGTTCCTGATGTGCCGTTAGTTCCATTGGTTCCTGATGTTCCATTCGTACCGCTAGTTCCGTTAGTTCCACTTGATCCATTAGTTCCATTTGTACCTGAGGTTCCATTAGTCCCACTTGTGCCGTTGGTACCATTGGTTCCTGATGTACCGTTGGTACCATTCGTTCCGCTTGTACCATTTGTTCCCGAAGTTCCATTTGTACCTGAAGTTCCATTCGTACCGTTAGTTCCTGAAGTTCCATTCGTACCGTTTGTTCCTGATGTTCCATTAGTCCCTGAAGTACCGTTGGTTCCATTTGTCCCGCTTGTACCATTAGTTCCATTCGTACCCGATGTTCCGTTGGTTCCTGATGTTCCGTTAGTGCCATTTGTTCCTGATGTTCCATTTGCTCCACTTGTACCATTTGTGCCTGAAGTTCCATTTGTGCCGTTAGTACCCGATGTACCATTCGCACCACTAGTACCATTTGTTCCGCTAGTACCATTTGTACCATTAGTTCCCGATGTTCCGTTAGCTCCGCTTGTACCATTTGTTCCTGACGTTCCGTTCGTACCATTAGTACCTGAAGTTCCATTTGTACCCGAAGTTCCGTTTGTACCTGATGTCCCATCAGTCCCATCAACACCAGAAAGTCCACTAGAACCACTAGACCCACTAGTACCATTTGTTCCATTCGTTCCATTCGTTCCCGATGTTCCGTTTGTACCATTAGTCCCTGATGTACCATTTACTCCACTTGTCCCATTAGTCCCTGAAGTTCCATTTGTTCCATTAGTTCCGCTAGTTCCATTTGTGCCTGAAGTACCGTTAGTTCCTGATGTACCATTCGTTCCGCTAGTACCATTTGTACCATTTGTACCTGATGTTCCATTTGTACCATTGGTGCCTGAAGTCCCGTTAGTTCCGTTCGTACCATTAGTGCCAGATGTTCCATTGGTCCCTGACGTTCCGTTGGTACCTGAAGTTCCGTTAGTACCTGAGGTTCCATTCGTACCATTTGTTCCTGAAGTCCCGTTAGTTCCTGATGTACCATTGGTACCATTTGTTCCTGAAGTTCCATTTGTTCCTGAAGTTCCATTCGTACCATTAGTACCATTCGTACCCGAAGTTCCGTTAGTTCCATTTGTACCATTTGTTCCTGAGGTTCCATTTGTTCCGTTAGTTCCACTTGTACCATTTGTACCTGAGGTTCCGTTTGTCCCATTCGTACCCGAAGTTCCGTTAGTTCCATTTGTACCATTTGTTCCTGAGGTTCCGTTAGTTCCACTTGTACCATTCGTTCCGCTAGTTCCATTCGTTCCGCTAGTTCCATTAGTCCCCGATGTCCCGTTTGTACCATTTGTTCCACTAGTCCCGTTGGTTCCGTTAGTACCCGAAGTTCCGTTTGTTCCAGATGTCCCATTCGTACCTGATGTTCCGTTTGTTCCGTTGGTACCTGAAGTCCCATTCGTACCGCTAGTACCATTCGTACCGTTTGTTCCTGAAGTTCCGTTAGTACCTGAAGTACCGTTGGTACCATTAGTACCACTAGTTCCGTTCGTCCCTGATGTTCCATTAGTACCGTTAGTACCGTTTGTTCCCGATGTACCGTTCGTTCCATTGGTCCCGTTAGTTCCGGATGTTCCGTTAGTACCACTTGAACCATTTGTTCCTGATGTGCCGTTCGTTCCATTTGTACCTGAAGTTCCGTTAGTGCCGTTTGTTCCAGATGTACCATTAGTACCTGAAGTACCATTTGTGCCCGATGTACCGTTCGTTCCATTTGTTCCTGAAGTTCCATTTGTACCATTAGTCCCTGATGTACCATTAGTACCGTTGGTACCGCTTGAACCATTTGTTCCATTCGTTCCCGAAGTTCCGTTTGTCCCTGATGTACCATTAGTACCGTTAGTCCCCGAAGTACCGTTAGTTCCACTCGTTCCATTAGTCCCTGAAGTTCCGTTTGTACCCGATGTTCCATTTGTCCCATTAGTACCACTTGTACCATTAGTCCCTGAAGTACCATTCGTACCTGAGGTTCCATTTGTTCCGTTAGTTCCTGATGACCCATTTGTTCCGTTAGTTCCTGATGACCCATTAGTCCCTGATGTACCATTAGTACCGTTGGTACCATTTGTTCCACTTGATCCGTCTGTTCCATTAGTACCATTAGTTCCTGAAGTACCATTAGTTCCGCTAGTTCCATTGGTTCCGTTTGTTCCCGATGTACCATTAGTCCCCGAAGTACCATTGGTTCCGTTAGTTCCTGACGTTCCGTTTGTACCACTTGAACCATTTGTTCCGTTCGTTCCCGAAGTTCCGTTGGTTCCGCTAGTACCATTTGTACCTGACGTTCCATTTGTACCGTTAGTTCCGCTCGTACCATTAGTACCGTTGGTACCTGATGATCCATTAGTTCCCGAAGTTCCATTAGTACCGTTAGTTCCTGATGTTCCGTTTGTACCTGATGTTCCATTCGTACCATTTGTTCCGCTAGTCCCGTTGGTCCCTGATGTTCCGCTAGTCCCGTTGGTCCCTGATGTTCCGTTTGTTCCATTAGTCCCTGATGTACCGTTGGTCCCGCTCGTACCATTTGTTCCGTTAGTTCCTGAAGTACCATTAGTTCCGCTAGTTCCATTGGTTCCATTGGTTCCGTTTGTTCCCGATGTTCCATTAGTACCGTTGGTACCACTTGAACCATTTGTTCCGCTCGTACCATTTGTTCCTGAAGTTCCGTTAGTACCGTTAGTTCCTGATGTTCCATTTGTCCCTGAAGTTCCGTTGGTACCATTTGTACCTGACGTTCCATTGGTTCCTGAAGTACCGTTAGTACCATTTGTTCCGCTAGTACCATTTGTTCCTGAAGTGCCGTTAGTACCTGAGGTTCCCGATTCTCCATTTACACCACTTGTACCGTTAGTACCACTTGAACCATTAGTACCATTAGTCCCTGAAGTACCGTTAGTACCAGATGTTCCGTTTGTGCCTGAAGATCCTGAGTCTCCATTTACTCCGCTAGTACCATTAGTTCCTGAAGTTCCGTTAGTCCCGTTGGTTCCTGATGATCCGTTTGTGCCATTAGTACCTGAGGTTCCGTTTGTTCCACTAGTACCATTTGTACCATTTGTTCCGTTAGTACCACTTGTACCATTTGTTCCGTTAGTGCCACTTGTACCATTCGTTCCGTTGGTTCCTGAAGTCCCATTCGTACCATTAGTCCCTGACGATCCATTTGTACCGTTAGTACCATTTGTGCCTGAGGTTCCGTTAGTACCATTTGTTCCGCTAGTGCCGTTGGTTCCTGATGTTCCGTTTGTTCCATTGGTTCCTGAAGTTCCTGAAGTTCCATTAGTACCGTTGGTACCACTTGAACCATTTGTTCCTGAAGTGCCGTTTGTTCCATTTGTTCCGTTAGTTCCATTTGTTCCGCTAGTTCCGTTTGTACCTGATGTTCCGTTGGTACCACTTGAACCATTAGTTCCGTTCGTCCCTGAAGTGCCGTTCGTTCCATTAGTCCCACTTGTTCCGTTTGTACCACTAGTACCATTCGTTCCGTTAGTCCCTGATGTTCCAGATGTACCATTCGTTCCGCTAGTTCCATTAGTACCACTTGAACCATTTGTGCCGTTTGTCCCTGATGTTCCGTTTGTTCCATTCGTTCCGCTTGTACCGTTAGTTCCGTTTGTACCCGATGTACCATTAGTTCCTGAGTCACCATTCTCTCCGCTGGTCCCGTTTGTTCCGTTTGTTCCGCTAGTACCATTCGTTCCGTTAGTGCCTGAGGTGCCATTAGTTCCCGATGTTCCATTCGTACCGTTTGTGCCCGATGTACCATCAGTCCCTGAAGAACCATTTGTCCCATTTGTTCCACTAGTACCGTTTGTTCCACTAGTACCGTTAGTTCCATTAGTACCCGATGTACCATTCGTACCGTTCGTTCCATTAGTTCCGCTAGTACCATTCGTACCGTTCGTTCCGCTAGTACCATTCGTACCGTTTGTCCCATTAGTTCCGCTAGTACCTGAAGTCCCATTAGTTCCGCTAGTCCCATTTGTTCCTGAGGTTCCGTTTGTACCGTTGGTTCCTGACGTACCCGATGTTCCGTTTGTGCCTGAAGATCCTGAGTCACCATTTACTCCGCTAGTACCATTTGTGCCCGATGTTCCATTAGTTCCTGATGTTCCGGATTCCCCATTTACTCCACTTGTACCATTTGTTCCTGACGTACCGTTAATTCCCGAAGTTCCATTTGTACCATTAGTTCCTGATGTGCCGTTGGTTCCATTAGTCCCTGAAGTACCATTCGTTCCGTTAGTTCCTGACGTTCCATTTGTACCTGAAGTACCATTTGTACCATTAGTTCCTGATGTGCCGTTCGTACCTGAAGTTCCATTCGTTCCGTTAGTACCCGATGTACCATTCGTACCGCTAGTACCATTAGTTCCTGAAGTACCATTAGTACCAGATGTTCCGTTTGTACCTGAAGATCCTGAATCACCATTTACTCCGCTAGTACCATTTGTGCCCGATGTTCCATTTGTGCCCGATGTTCCATTAGTTCCGCTTGTACCATTTGTTCCTGATGTTCCATTAGTACCATTAGTCCCTGAGGTTCCGTTAGTCCCTGAAGACCCATTAGTGCCGCTAGTGCCGTCGGTACCTGAAGTCCCATTAGTACCATTTGTTCCGTTAGTACCACTAGTGCCGTTCGTACCGCTAGTGCCATTTGTTCCTGAAGTGCCGTTAGTGCCTGAAGAGCCTGAGTCACCATTTACTCCGCTAGTTCCATTCGTACCGTTTGTCCCATTTGTACCACTAGTTCCATTTGTCCCTGATGTACCGTTAGTTCCATTTGTGCCATTTGTTCCTGAAGTCCCATTAGTTCCGTTTGTGCCTGATGTTCCATTAGTCCCCGATGTTCCGTTAGTACCATTTGTTCCTGATGTACCGTTTGTTCCATCCGTACCGTTAGTACCTGAAGAACCGTTTGTTCCGTTTGTTCCTGAAGTACCATTAGTACCGTTAGTTCCGCTTGTACCATTTGTTCCGTTAGTTCCTGATGTTCCGTTAGTTCCTGATGTTCCGTTAGTTCCTGATGTTCCATTTGTACCGTTAGTCCCTGAAGTTCCGTTTGCCCCTGACGTACCGTTAGTCCCTGAAGTTCCGTTTGCCCCTGACGTACCATTTGTGCCCGAAGTTCCGTTTGTCCCATTAGTCCCTGAAGTTCCGGATGTTCCATTTGTACCACTAGTTCCACTAGTTCCATTTGTCCCCGATGTACCGTTAGTTCCATTTGTTCCTGACGTTCCGTTTGCTCCGCTGGTACCATTTGTGCCCGAAGTACCATTAGTTCCGTTAGTGCCCGAAGTACCATTAGTTCCATTTGTGCCATTAGTCCCTGAAGTTCCTGACGTACCACTTGTTCCATTTGTACCGTTAGTCCCTGAAGTTCCGTTAGTTCCGTTAGTTCCGTTTGTACCACTAGTTCCGTTTGTACCACTAGTTCCATTTGTACCGTTAGTTCCTGATGACCCACTAGTTCCGTTGGTGCCACTTGAACCATTTGTTCCACTAGTTCCGTTGGTGCCACTTGAACCATTTGTTCCACTAGTTCCGTTGGTACCACTTGAACCATTTGTTCCTGACGTTCCACTAGTTCCGTTAGTTCCACTTGTACTATTTGAAGTTATTCCCGTGATTGAAACGATATTATTATCTGTTCGATATAAGTCGATAGTGCTCGTTGCAGAATAGTACGTTCCGCCAGTAACATAAATGTCCGTGAACCCTGTTAAAAACCCATTTACGTTAAATGTACCACCCGTATTATTTGTAAATGTGGCGGTACCATTATTTGAGTTATACGTACCACCAGTAACAAAGATTTCTGTGGGTAGACCTAAATATGTTGTTGCAGAAAAAATACCATTAACCGTTAATCCGGTCATGTTATTTATTGTAGCATTATATGTGCCACCCGTAACGTCCAATATGGTAAATGTATTATTTAAATACGTGAATCCACTTATTCCCGTTCCTGTACCTCCACCACCTGTCGTAAACTTTCTCCAAGTTGATGTGTTACCTCCTCCATTGTAATCTTCAATAGTGTTACCTGTCCACATATTAATAAATGCGGTACCACCAACACTATTACCTTTAACGGTAGTTCCGAAATCAGAAATAACAACACTCGGACCACCAGTACCTGATGCAGACACCGCACTATTCCAAATGGTTTGATAATTTTGTAAATAGAATTGGTATACACTACCCGTCTCATGAACATAAGCAAGCATACCTAATCGTCTTCTACCTGAAGATATATTATCAGAACCTAAGGTTAAAACATTAGGTGAAAATATACTACCGGATCCGATTTGTAATTGTATTGGAATCGTATTTCCTGAGTTCTCAATATATCCCGTTGTACCTGAAGGGACGGTAAAGAGTAAATCCGATAAATTATATACCTCCATAAAACCACCAACACCCAATACACTAATATCGGTACCATAAGTGCTTGTTCGTAAAACAGAACTAGCACCTAATACGTTAATCGGGGTTATTGGATTTTTATATATTCCTGACATAGTAGTTAATTTTATAGTTGTGTATCATTACCTCTGAAATAAATAGTATTTGTATTTAGTATTTTGAATATCTGATAAGGGAACGTCGTATAAACTTTATACGTTCCTGAAGGTATTGTTGATCCCGTATACGTGAACGTATATGAGTAAATTGTCGACTCAGTATTAACTCCTGTCAATATGTTAGGGTCACCTGTACTATTAATATCTATTTTAACCTGAGTCTCACCGTTAGTTGCAATTAATGGTATTATCCAAGTATACCACGCTTGACCACTAACCGTATTTGCCGAAACCTCAGTCGTTAAGAAGTTATACGCGTTTATTGGGTTACCGTAATTATCTAAACCACCCGTTGCTTGAGGTACGGATTGTGATATAACATCAGGGAAAACATTATTAGTCCAACCAACATAATTAACATACAAATTCATATCAATGTTAAATTGTGTTTGGTTTTGAGCCGGTTGAGAAGAGTTAGAGAATCCGAAGAAATTAGAACTATTATTATACATCCAAGTACCAATGTCTTCTGAACCACTTAATGGTTCGATGAATAAGTATGCAAAATTGTTTACAAACGGTGTTGCCGTAGGTGTTGGTGTTGGACTTATAGTTGGTGTAGGTGTTGGTGTTGCCGTAGGCGTTGGTCCTGGCGTTGCAGATGGTGTTGGTGTTGGAGTAGGGTTAGGTATTGGTACAGGTAATGGATTTCTTCCAGACCCACAACATAACGAATTATCAACAAACGACTCTAATATTGTTACAAATAATTCGTCCCTTAAAGGTAAGATTACAGACCCTTGAGAAGTCTCAATACTAAACTCACCTTTAAATCTTCCAACCTTTAATGTGTTTTTTTCACTAAACTGATAGTATATCGAATTATTATCCAATGAATATGTACAAGGAGCACTTGCGATACGATAAATACCCGTATCAACATTAATCATAGAGAAATATATTGTAGCACCAGTTAAATCACTATAAACATAGTTATAATCTAATTTTCCATCTTTAATTAAATCTATTTCAAGATAAGGTAGGGTGCTTTTCTTTCGAATAAAAAATTCCATACAGATAAATACTTCCAAAAAGAAAAGGTGTCCGTAAAGAACACCTTTCTTAGATCTTAAAACACCCCCTTGTTTTTAAACGTTTATGAAAACTCAATTCTACTTTTGTTTTCAGATTGTTATTGTATTCTCCGACAACAACAAAACGGATGTTTTTAATTTTTTAATTTTGTCATTATTTTACTAAATATGTTTGAAACTAAATGTCGATTGTAACCACCAACCACCAAAGATTCTTTTTCATTTTGTAAATAATTCTCTAATAATTTTTTATTGAATTTTTTTGATGTGTCAAAACTTTCTAAAATAAAATTAAACCTATTGTTAACAATTAAAGACTCACTTAAATTTTGTGATTTATTTTCGTTATGTTCTAACACGACTTTTTTTATTATTGTCGACAAACCCATAAGTTTTTTATTATAAATATATTCAACATTTAAGTGTTCTAAATTAAGTTGGTAATCTAACAAACGCCCGTTTGGGTTACGTATAAGTAGAATATAATTCTCGAATTCAAGTTTTGTACCAATACTTTTTCTAAAATCCTTATCGTTTTTAAATTTAGACCAACAGTACTCCAAACTTTTTTTAGTTGGACCTAATTGGTCCCTTGTTTTTAGAATTTCACGTTTTAATTCGTCTTGGTGTAGTTTTACTAAATCTTTTCCGTAATCAACAAATTGGTTAGTACAGAATTCTTTCACACTAAGGTTACCATTCATTTGTTCTAACCTACCACTTAATAAATCACCGATTTTTTTTTCGTACTCAGAGTTTGTAAACGAAAGGACAAACGTATTATAATACCATAAATTATTATATTTTTTATCACTAATATTAATACCATTAAATTCAATAGTTGCCTTTTCACCAGCCTTAAAAGGTTTATTAGGGGTTAACGTTAAACTTAATTTAGTACTTGGTCCGTTAACTTCAAACTCATCAATTTTAAACGTATATGCATCCCAATCACTAATACCTTTATCTTTGTTACCATAAACCGCCAATAATGTGTACTTCCCATAAATAACATCATCAAAACTAAATGCCCCTTGGTTGTCTGAGAAAGTTTCAAAAAACGTTTTATTATTTTCTTTACTTATAATTTTGATAAAGGCTTTTGGTAATATTCCAGAAAATTCTTTAGTCGTACCATCAAGTTCTATAGTTGATTCATAATATGTTGTACCAATAACGTTACCGCCTTTTTTAATTCCTAAAGATAAATCGGGACGTACTTTCGTTTTGTTTTCCGGTTTTGTTTTGATATATTCAATTACGTTGTCTATTTTTTCACCACTATCTAATGTTGCACTAATAACACCTGATGGTATTTGTTTAAAATCACCCTTTAAACTTAACCCCGTTTTAATAAACGTCATAACCCCTTTACCTAGTATGTTCCCATTAAAAAATGTTCCATTATATACCATACCCATAGATGCGGAATAGACTTGTCCTTGTCCTCCAATCATACCGTCAATAAATTCACCCTGATAAACCCAATCTTCGGGAAAACTAACAAAAAACCCTTTAGCGTTTGTTAGCGTACCATACATGAATTGGTTACCCTTACTTTCGTCCCCTATAAAAGGCCTTGGTGTGGTAAGTCGTGGTATCTCACTATAATAGTCACCTTTAAAATCGCCTCTTTCTCCACTTTCACTGCCGTCCGTAAAAATCATCTTATACTTATCAAAACAAGCATTAACTTTGATATTATAACCATCGACATCTCCTTCAAAAATCGCCCAACCAAATTCAGGTATCTCATTTAACGTACCAAATTGTCTTAAATCAACATAAAAACCACCACATCCTTTCCAAACGCTTCGGTATTTTTCTAATTCCTCGGCAACCCTAGGATCAACACTTTCAGTAACAAGATTATATCTTGACCGTATGTATTTTTTTTCGTCCTCAGTTAAATTTAATCTTTTTTTCATTTTCTAATAAATAGTTGAGATAAGTGATAATTTTAGAATCTATTATAGATGCCTAACTTACCTTTATATTTTTTATCACATTTATCTAAAACATGATTAACAATTTTTTGATGGTTATCAGAAATGTCTGAATCTGCTTTAGCCAAAAATATTGAACGACAGAATCCCCTTTGTAAACTAATTTTAGGTGAGTTGTCAACCAAAGAATCAAAAAACTCTTTAGTGGGTTTTAACTTATAGATAATAATCTTGTCATTAAAAATAGAATTTATTTGACTTTCATTATAAAATTCTTTGAAAAGTGGGTATGGGGTTTCAGGTGACCATCCTTGTGTCATTTTTTCCCTAACCTTACTTTTAATTTTAATCGGTAGATTTTCTAACCCTAAAACCTCATTTGTTTTCAGTTTTTGGACTGCGGTTTCCTCTTTTTTTTTTAACCCTGTTTCAGGATTTTCTTTCGTTTCAGGGTTTTTATCTTCAGGAACTTTTTTAGTTAAGTTCATATTAGCGAGTTCTTTTTTACTAAAAGTACCCTTAACTAAAAACCAGTTACCATCAGCAGGACGAGCTACGGACCATATTTCCATTTCCCCTCTACTTTCTCTAAGTGATTGTAAAACTTTTGCTAAACCACCAATAGTGATAGACTCAATAAGATGAGCCAAATCTTTGGTAAACATAATTTTAACAACATTTTCATGTGTATCAATTACCGCACGAACAAAAGCGTCGTCCTCATCGTATTTTTTTCTGTAATGGTCAATTCTATCCATTACATCTTCCATGTTAAGTTTAACATCTTTGTATTCAGCAGTTTCATCATTATATGATTGAAACTTGAAAGTGTCCTTCCAATGCTTATAGTTATCTTCGTCGAATCTTTTACTCATAGTTATAATGTATTATAGTTTTTAACAAATGTTGAAATGTTATTATATTCTCTGTCTGTACCTGTGTTTAATTCTGTAAATTTAGGTGACACCCAAACAATTTCCCCCTCATCCTTAATTGTACTAAATACGTTAGGAGTTATTGATGGGTGTGCCCTAACCGCAGTTAAAACTAAATACTCCGTACCGCTCTTTGAAACTAACACTATTGACCCCATGTCAGTTTTTGGTATAAATTTAGAGTCAGTAACATCAAATTTTCCAAAAGAAATATTTAATCCTTCTAGTTCTTCTAACCCCTCTGCTCCTTTCCTAACCAGATCTTTTTGTTTTTCCTTAACTAATTGTAAAAAATCCAAAGGAACCTTAGGAACATATTTTAATCTTGTTTTAAGAAAATTAGCATCCTTTTGTGTTATATCTCCACTAGTTACTAAACCATTAATTCTGTTTTTATATATTTCTATGTAATTTGACTTATTATTTGTAATTGCAAAAACGTTAACAGGAGCAAGTCCTTTGGATTTTAGTACCTTGTCTTTTTCAACCGCAATTTTATAATCCTTATCTAAACGTTCGTTAACCGTCTTTGTTCCCTCTTCATTTAATTTACTGTCTAACATTTGGGTTACCGTTTGACCATCTTTTTTTGTGGTCCCTGCCATTAAGTTTAGTAAATCCATGACACTGTTATCGGCATATCCCGGTATAACGACCGCTAATGCTTGCCACCATTCCCTATCTTTTCCCGTGTCGAACATCAAGTCAAACACACCTTTACCCATAATATTGTCAATTATTCTTGGGCCAACATATCCCCCTATTACGTTTAAAAGCGGATTATCAGAATAAACCTCCCTTCCTACTAATCCTTTATTTTTATTCAGCCCATCTTTTGCCGCCTCAAAAAGACCTATAATTGTGGGTAATATAACATAAGATATAAACAATATACCAGCAAGTAACTTTGTTCCGCTATTAATTGAAAACCCCTTTTTTACTATATACATTTCAACCTCCATAGGTGTTTTTAAAGTACCACTTAAAAACAATGACTTCAATTTTTCACCATGTTTTTTGACCATATTAAATGCATACGCAACTATATTTTCTGTAACACTGTCTGCCTTTGTACCTATTTCTTTTTCAAGTTTTAATGCACCATCTATATAACTTCGTGGTGGTTTTATTCCAGCCTCTTTTGATCCTACTTCAAATAATTCATCAAGTGAAGAATAAAAATATGTACTTTCTTGGCCTTCTATAAGTTTAACAAATTGATTAAATTGTTCTAACTCTACCCCCGATAATTGTGATTTTGCGTTTCTAACATACGTATCCCATAGGTCTTTTAATTCCATGTCAAAATTATCCGCGGGATTTAATGGTGTTTTCGCATTTTTAAGTTTAAGTAATTTATCTTTAATTTCGTTAATATATTGCCTACTAATTTTTTTACCTCCACCACTAGAAAATTTACTAAAACCAATATTAAATGCTTCTTCAAATTTTGCAGTGTATAACGCAAATTCTTGTGTTAAATTACCACCTCTAGCTAAATTTTGTAGTTTATAAAATGCTGCCTCCGGTGTCACTAACCAAGCTCTAAAATTTGGTCTAAACGTGTTTATATAAAATGTGTATAACTTCCCGTATTTAGTTTGTAATGTGTTTGTTATGTTTTTACCAAAGTTTCTTAAATCTACAGGTAACACTTTAAATGGATTCTTCTTACTTCCGGTATCAGATAGTTGTTCGGGTAAATCTAATGGTTCACGTAATTTTGGTGGGTTTATTACCCCCGCGGCTTCGTCTATTTTACCTGCGAGTCTATAATCGTCTAATAACTGTCTAATCTCAGTATCATTCATTAATCTGTTATCAAAAAGATTTATAAATTCTTCAGCCATATCATCTGTGAAGTTAGTACCTTCAACCAATAGTGCCCTATTACAATAGTCATATGCCCACATTTTTTGAGACGATCTAAAATCTGATAAATTTAAAATTACATCGTTGTTTGTTAAATTGACTCTTAACTGATATTTCCAAAAGGCTAAAACACGATCGTAACCGCTTAGTGCATTTGGAAGAGCTCCTTCCTTAAACAATTTACTAATTACCCCTTTTGTTATTTGCTGTATTTGTGACTCAGGAATAGTTTTCATTCCTGCTGCAAATTTCTCAGCACTTTCACTCCCACTGCTTTTTAAAATGTCGTCTATCTTATTAGCGATTGTTAAATCGTCAGCCAACATAACCACATTATTATCAAAATTAGTTTTAGTATATTTAGTTCTAATATTATCTAACAAATCGGTATTGTTCTTTAAAAGGGCAATAGCCTCGTCGGCCTGTTGTCTAGTCACCTTACCGCTGGATATTAACATATCTGCCACATCATCAAAAACCATATCAACATTTGATGCTCCTACTTTTATTAAGTTTTTAACTAATAAAACCCAAGGCACTTGCTCATTAATAATGGTTTTTACTCCCATTAAATTACGTACTTTAGAAATCTCATTTATTAGTTTTTGGTTCTTTTCCATATTTTACTTTTTAATATAAATATATTATATAATTTTATTTTAATTATTTTGGTAAATCGTACCTACTAAACATTTCTACAAATTCTTCATTTGACATGTTATCGGCATTTGTTATAGCATCGGAGGCCTCGTCAGCTAACTTATCTCTATTAGCCTTATCTTTTTCAAGAGCATCCAAAACTATTTTTTCATCTAATAATAATTTGTCTTTTTGTTTTAGATATTCATCGTAAACGGCTTTAACCTCAGCAACTCTTATCTTGTCAAAATCCTCATTGTTCAAATTTTCAATTTTCCCATATCTAAACATTTTTAGATCTAAAATTAATTTAGATAATGTTTCGGGACCTATTTTACCATCAACACTTAACCCGTTTTGTTTTTGATATATATTAACAAGTTTTTCGGTTGGTTTATCAAAAACCCCCCATTCAGGTTTTCCTAATATCTTAAAATTATGTGCCTCTGAGAGACCTGCACCGACCAATAGTTGTCCCGTTTCTATTGTATTATCAAACATAGTAAACTTCATTATTACAACACTTTTTAAATTACCAAAATCATATGTCAGGACTTTTGAATTATTGTTATTATTTATGGTTTTAATTAATTTTCCCATTACGTTATACATTGATACATTTTTAATTATTTCAGAATTATTAATAGTTAATATATTGTTTTTAAGAGAATATATACTGGTATTGAGCTTATCAACTAAATCCGCAGCATAAAACACATATTGGGCAATTAACACATTAATATTATAATAACCATATGTAGTGCTATATGTTTTATTTTCTTTTTTTGCCGTTTCTAATAGGTCGATAAATAAATCATCATCGGTTCTAATAGTCTTTAATTTATTATACGCGGCCTCTTGGTCACAAGGAGTAGTGAATGGTTGTATATATTTACCAGTCTTAGCTACAGCTTTTAGTATTAACCAATCAGATTCTGCTAAAGACAAAGGTAATGTATTACAAATCCCCAAACTTTTAGCGATTGCGTCCCAAGTGTAAAAAGTACCCCCAATTAACAATCCCATTCTACCCATAAATTTAGTGGTTAACAGACCATACTTACTTAACTTTAATATGAACGCTAGAATGACACTAGACTTACTAGCTTTAGTTATTATTTGCTTAGTAAACTGTCTAGCTAAACCTATTTTAGTCAGTTTTGTATATTTAGCAGAATAAACAGTAATATTGGCAAGTAACTCAAGTTCACCCTTAGTTAATGATACCGCCCCTACCCTATCAATTGAATTTAACGCGATTTTTTTTAATAATGTTGCCCCATAATTTTTAACTAAAAGATTTAAACCATTATCTAAAGGTCCCGCAAACGCAAACAATAACGCTAGCCCCGCGGCATAATCATTCTTATCCCCCCATTTATAAATCGCGGCGTCCACTGCTTCAACACCAAACATTATTGATGATCTTAATAACCATGCACCAACACCTTGACCACCAGGGATTAATGATATCACGATACTAAGAATTGGTATAACTATATGAGCAACTTCTCTAGCATACGGTGGAAGCACCAACTTCATCCCTATGTTTACTGAGTTATCATCGGCATCAAAGGACTCTTTTTCATATTTTTCTTCGGAGTTAAATTTTTGTAATATTTTTTGATACGCTTCTAACCAAGAATCATTAAATTCCCATTGTATTTTTTGACCAATCGCTATCCCCATTGGTAAATGTCTCAAAGATGAATTAGACGACCCTAATGAAAATTCTTGAGCTTGTATAAATTGTAAAATAGTCATTCCATAACTTTCTGGGTAACATCCATATATATAAACCATTAACATCATGTAAGTTTGTGCCGAATCGATTAATTTTAACGCATCTAATATGATTTGTTCCTTAGTCCCATTACTGTCTACCTGATTTTTTAAAATTAAAAATATTTTTTTTGCCTTTTTTTCACTCTCACTACCCGGCTTACTTTTTATAAGTGAATCACAATTTTGTACAATTTTCATCTTATTCTCAAGGTATTCCAAATCGGCATCCTGATTAGCATTGATAGAAGGAGGGAATAATTTTGGTCCGGTATACACCGATTGTTCAAATAATGTCTTAGACCTTTCATAATTAATTAGTCTAATTTGTTTTAAAAGTTCTTCATTTAATATTTTTTCCATAGTATTACTTTATCTGTTATTTATAATTTTTACCTGTTGGTCCCATAGTTCTTCCTGATGACCATTTTTCGCCAGCCTTACCTAACATATTACCCTTACTTCTAGTGGTTTTATCTTCTTTTTTAGCACTTGTTATTGGATTACCAGGACCCCTTTGAGCCCCTGATTCCCAAGGAGTGATACTTGATGCTGTGGCCGTAGTCGTTTCTTCCTCCTCATCTAATTCTCCCTCACTCATACCGTCTACCGCGTCATTATCACCGTCATCATCTGTAGGTCCCGTTTGTTTAATTTGTTGGTCACTACCAGTTTTAACCCTATTTAATTGAACGTAAACGTCCCCGTCCTCATTTAAAAACATTAGATTTCTAATACGTATGATATTTTCTTGTATGTTTTTCATTTATTATAAATAGTTTTAAATGTAAAAAAGATTACCCTTTATATTGTAAATGGAAATGTGGACCGGTAGACGCATCTGAAGGGTTTAAATACTCATCAATATATCCAAATCCAGAATACAAAGATTTATAACTATCCATTAATTTTTTAAATGAGGAATGAAACTGAGACCCCAAAGTCATATCTAAAGCCCTACCTTTTGTGTGTAAACTTACATAATCCAAAGTATGATGAAAATTATCATTTCCGCTTGTCATATATATGTCGGCATTAGGCTCCATTACTTGGAAATCTTTTAGTAATTCTAAAACAATACCTAAAAATGTTCCGTCAAGTTCACCCCCACTATCTAAATCGGCTCCATTGTTTTTTAACCCAAACCCTAATGATAATATATTTGATTTGAATGTTCCCGAACTAATTGTTTTTGCGTCTCTTTCAATAGTATCTTCATCTGGAACTTCACCAATTAAGAATTGAGATAAATCATCATCATCAAACCCTTTTATTTTTATTTCATAAAAAATGTATTCTAATGTTTCGTCGTCGGCAACCCCAGTTAGTGGCAATCCATAATCATTTTGAAATTCTCTAACATATCTTTTGGTATTATCTGTGTAATGACCATCAGTATTAATATTTTTATACCCTAAAAATTTTAAAGATAGTTGTATCATTTCAATATCTCCCATATATTCAGAAGACATATCAGCACTATAATCATTACCAGAATTAATAATATCTTCAAAATTTTCTAAAAATTCATATATAGTATCAAAATCGGTATCGTGGTCAATGTTTAAATCCACAAACCCTTCAGTATCCGTTAATGGTTCGTTATCAATGTCTGAAATATCGGACATTGGTGAAATAAAATTATTAATATGTGATATTAGATTAGACAGTACCCTACTACCTTTAGTAAGTCTTTCATCACCAATTAAAGGATAATCACCAATAACGTTAACTTTATCTTTTTTAATTATGTTGTAAAATACAATTGCGTCTTCCTCCAACTCTAAAAGTTCGTCTTCAGTTAAATCGTATTCATCTAAATCAACATATCCTTTCATTAAGTGTAATTCGGCATTTGGAAAAACTTTAGACATCTCATCAATTAATGATGTTACCGAGGAATCAGGATTAAACCCATCGTTAGTACCAATAGAGAAGAAAACGTGATTTATCCCTTCGTAAGGGTCATGTGCCACTAAATTTTGTGTTAGTTCGTCTATCGTCATTTTTGGGTCTATCAATTCAAAAGGACGTAATAAGTCCGAATTATCAAGAAGATATGCTATTTGGTCTCCAATAACAGCAACCGATGGTTCGTTTTGGAAATCTTCGTTAACCATCATCATAGTTTTTATCCTACTGATTTGGGAAATAAAATTATTCATTTTTTATTTATATTCTGGTTTAGGTAGCTTTTTTGGATAAACTACGTAATATTCATTTAAGAAAGTAATTATAGAATCCTCATTTTCTATATAATCATAGTCATCACTTCCCCATTCATCTTCTTCATCTAATATCTCATCAAAAATGTTAAAATCTTTAGAGTTATCAAATCCAAATTCTTCAAAGTAAGAATACTCAATGATGTCTTCTCTAATCATATCATCATCATCTTCTAATAACCTAAATTCAACATTTATTAAGTTTTGTGTTTTATCGATATAGTGTGAAATAATGTCTACAACCTCCATTACATAACTTTTTTAAATCTCCTAAACATATCCAACGATTTATTAACACTTTCCGATAATTGAGTTTCTTCTTTGTCTAATACTGACTCATCATCCAATAAATCTTCAAAAGATTTATCTTCAAAGTCGTCTTCATATTCATATACGTCTGTTGGTCCTTTTGACACAAAGTCATATGGTTTTTTACCTTTACTAATTTGTATCATAGATTGTTGTGGCCCATCAGAATCAAACTCATAAGGTGGCTCAATATCATCGTAATTTCCTGGATTTGCGGTTATCTCATTTACATGATGGTTTCTATACGTTTTAACATTACCTAAATTATCTACGGTAATACCTTCTTTATCGCCAACAGCATCATATACAGTTAACGGGGTCATGTTTGATGTCACATTACCAGTTGCATAACCGTCATAAACGGTCGAATGTTGTTTTATTATTGATTGTCTGTCTTCATCAGACATTGTTGAATATCCTCTCATTAGAATTCTTTATTTATTGTTTTATGTGCTTCTTGCATCCAAAACTTTTTTGCGGTGTTTGATAACCTCTGCATTGAAT
>Ga0181348_1000403_pt1 | contig 18592 bp, 21 predicted proteins | sample Su13VDMM110DN_FD_130092 | JGI IMG/M metagenome (GOLD analysis project Ga0181348, IMG submission 130092) | Freshwater viral communities from Lake Michigan, USA - Su13.VD.MM110.D.N | ecosystem: Environmental > Aquatic > Freshwater > Lake | place: USA: Michigan | collected 2013-07-16
CCCCCAACAAAAGAAAGAACCAAAACTATGAAAAAATTCACTACTGATGCGGAATTGATTAAACACCTATTTGAAACCCGTAAGAAGTCACTTGTCCTCATTTGTGAACTCTTGCCTTATGTTGACCGTGATCGTAGCCACGGCGCAACAAAAGCGTTCCTCAAAGCGTTCCGTCATATAGAACTAATGGCGAAGGATGCTCGCAACCGGAAGAACAAATAATATGCCTTCCCCCATTAAAGCCGTCGGGTTTCCTAGGTCGCTTCTCAGTCACATTGTGTCGGGTTGTAGCAAGAAAGTGGCTGAGTGTGACCGAAAGGAAAAGCGTTTGGACCCTTCGTGGGAAATGTCCCTTCGTAGTTTGTCCATGCGTCGCTCTTACTACAAGGGCCGGGGCGACTTCGCGCGGGAACTCCTTATGATTGGTGACGCCGTTGAAAAGGGCATGAAAGAAAGGGGGGAAAAATAGAATTTTATCTTGCCAATCGGCATCCTAAAAATACCTTCGCTTGGAGGCTATGAGTAAAAAGAAAAAGAAAGTGGGGGCGCCGAAGTCAAAATTTTCTGACAAGGCAGTTCGCACCACAAGTCTTAACCCATATTTCCGCGATAAATTTCAGTTTAAGAATAAACAAGTTTATCTTTCGCGGGAATACGCTTTGGCGAAGTCCCGCGAGCGTTCCCGGATTCTAAACTTAAAAGTCCGGGCCTTGGGCAAGCTAAAGCCGAAAAAGGCCGACCGGGGCAAGTTGGCGTTCTATCGTGTCAAAATCGAGCGCAAAGGGGGCAAGGCGGTCGTAAGGGTTACTCGCATTAGGGGTAGGGCCTTGCTTCGTACTCCGGTCTATGTCCTAAAAGGTGGGAAGAAAAGATTCCGCATTCTAAACCCTTATGACTCAAAGACTTTGGCAAAGGGTGTTATGCCTCGCCCTTCGGCTCAAAGGCTCGATACGCTCGATGTTCGTCGGATTCGTCGGCGCCGTATTGATTACCAGCAGTACATTGAGAAAACCGAAAAACTATATCGCAAAAAGTTTATCTCTAAGCCGGTCACACCTAAAGTCTTGAAAATTCTCAAGACTCGCGCCGTTCTTGAGCCGTCCGGAACAACGGTGTACACCGTTCTTACCCCGGGCGGTAATCTCGACCGGTTCTACAAATCGGTTCTCACCATTTGGATCGACCTTGTTCGCGGGCAACGCAAACAGATGTCGTGGAAAATTTTGGGCAAGGCGTATCTATCCACCGGAAAGATTATTGATTTTGAACCGCAGGCCCTTTCTACAAACCGGTTCTTTGAGCTTGGCGCGAAGGGGCTTGGTCGCGCCGTTGGCGAAACGAAATCTGCCAAGCGTGTCTATTCGACCCCCTTCCTATTTGACCTCTACTCGAAATATCTGCATTCCGGGCTTTCGGGGGCCTTGGCCTCGGAGGGTCTTTTCAGCCAATCCTCGATTCGCCGAATAAAATCCCGCCCCTACAATTTTGGCAAACCTCAAAGCCAATGGGAAACTAGGTCGAGCGATGGCGCGAGATTGAATTGGCCCGGAAATCCTAAAGTATCTTGGAAACCCGCCGAAATTCAGAAAATAAGTTTCATATTCAAACAGTCGGCAACTCCTTAATGGAACCATTCTTAGCCTGCGATACCGAAGATAATTCCGCCGAACTTATGGCGGAAGGGCGAAGCGGTTTTGAAAAGCAAGTCACCCAATGCGCCGGGATCGCTTCGGACGGCGAGCAGTACCACAACAACGGCGACATCGAAAAATTCATTGAATGGATGATGAGCCGGGATGCAAACCGGATTTACTTTCACAATTTGCAGTATGATCTTGGAAATCTTTTCTCCGACCGCCTTCACGAATTTTCCCTTACGATGGTTGGCGGGCGCCTCATCAAAGCCCAATGGCGCGGGAAAACTTTCGTGGATTCCTTCAACCTCTTTCCGACCCGCCTCGCCGACCTTGGCGATGCCATCGGACTAGAAAAATTAAAATTCAATCCCTTATCCAAAGAATATGTCATGAGGGATTGTCAGATTATTCACGATGCGCTGAAACATTTGCAAGAAACCCTTAAAACCTTCAAGGTCAAAAAGATGCCCAATACTCTCGGGTCGATGTGTGTCCGGGTGTGGAAAGGTATGGGCGGAAAGAATTGGTCGTGTTTTTCGGAAATTTGTCATGAGTCGGTTTATGGCGGGAGGGTCGAACTATTTTCTAAGGGTGGCGAAGGGTGCGTTATGTGGACCGACATCAATTCTCTTTACCCTTGGGCTATGACTCAAAAATATCCGGATGAATGTATTCAAACCCGGGACATGAAAGAGTATGGATTGACGGAGGCGACGGTCGAAGTCCCTCACCAACCTTATGCCCCTCTACCATATAGGACAAAAGAATCGGACGGGTTCTCTGGTATTTCCGAAGGGTCGATTCTTTTTCCTTGCGGGAAGTTCACCGGGACATGGACAAACCACGAACTGCGAAACGCCGTAGAAAAGCATGACGCAAAAATTATCAAAATACATTCCTCCTTTGGCACCGATAAATCATCAGATTATTATTCTGATTTCGTAAAAAAGTTCTACAAACGCCGACTCGAATGCAAAACCCCTGCCTACAAGCTGATCTATAAACTACTGATGAACAACCTTTACGGACAACTCGGAATGTCCGGCAAGGTCATAAAAACTTGTAAGCTGACTGAAAAGGACCTTCACCTTATTAAGACCGGGCGCCTAAAAGTTCAAACCCTTGGCTCGAATGTTTTGAAGGAATTTTTCATCCCCCTGCCCGACCATTGTAATTATCTCCATGCCTCCTATGTCACAAGTTTCGGGCGCTTGCGATTACTTGAATGTATGCGAAAGGTTCCGCCGGAAAATATGGTTTATTGTGACACCGACTCCTTGTTTTTCTTTGCTAAGAATTGGAAGGCTCCATTCAAAACCGGCGACGGCTTGGGTGACATGAAGCTAGAAGATAAAGGCTCCCGGATAACGACCTATGCCCCAAAAGTTTATTCGATCAATGACATCGTAAAAGCAAAAGGGGTTCCTCGGCACCTCGCAAAGAAGTTCGTCGAGGAAGGCTATGTAGAGTATTCGGCGCCGTACAAACTGCGCGAGGCGGTCACTTTTTACGAGCGAGGCAATCGAAAGAAACTTTCTGTTTGGAGAAAAGTCCGCAAAGAAATGCGGACCAAGTACGCCAAAAAGGAATTGGTTGACGGCGGTTATTGGTCGCCGTTAATCTTAAAACGAGGCTAGTGAAATCGGTGCTTACGCACCGCATGGGCCTTGTACATATACATAAAAAAGAAAGTAGGCAGAAATGGAAAAAAAGAAAAATGGTCTAACCGCAATCGAAACCTTGCCCTCCCCGGCGGAGTTGGCAAAACAAGGTTTTGAAAGTTTGTCGCTACCCGGAGTCTATAAACTCCGTGATTTGCCCGTTGGTGGAGTTATCGACGGCGTACTTCAAGCGATTCTTCCCTCGAAGAATGAGGCGATAAAGCAACCCCTCCTTGAAATGGTTCTAACCAAAGACGGCTCGACCGCCTTGGTGCCATGTCAAGCGGGCATCGCCACCCGCATATTTGACCGGGACACCGGCAAGTGTGCATTCGTGGGCAAGCGCATCCTTATCACCAAGACCGGCCACAAACGGTCGGCTAAGTATAAGGACGAAACCGGTCAAGGTCGCGAGTTTGCAACTTACGATGTGATCGTATCGAACAAATGATTCCTCTCAGCGACAAAACTAACATCGAGTTCAATCTTGATTTTTCGAGTAAGCAAGTAATTCTTATTCAAAAAGGCGAGCTTGGGGTCGAGGTTGGTAGAATTGCGGTCCCTATGGAGGATTTGAAAAAGTGGGGATCGAAATTCAAAGGCTTGGCGTCCTTCATTCCGGGCTTGACAAGTAAGTAGCCCGGTTCATATTGGCGACGGCGCGGGGGTTCCTTCTTTCATCCCTTGCCGTCATTAGCCTCGGAGCCTCCCGGTAGGAGTAAAATCTTACCGGGAGGTTTCTTTTTAGGGGGTTTGTTCGGATTGTTCGGATTGTTTTAGGCCCTATATAGGCCCCATAAAATCATTTCCCGGTAATTTCGGCCTATTTTCGGGGTATTTAATGGGTATTTATGGCCTATTTTAACCCTATTTAATGGGTATTATTTTCTTGCTCCCGGTCGGGTTCCCGGCATAATCGCGGTCATGTCCCCGGTCAAATCACGGTCAAAATCCCGGTCGAAAGTGGAAAAGAGATACGCTCCAACCACTCAAATTAACCAGCAATTCCCCAAGCCACCCCGGTATTACATGGGTGTTTTGTTCTCCGGGAAGGACCGGATACTATTTAATGATGCTTTGTTCTATCATCTCGACAAAAAGACCGTAAGAATAGTCAACCGGGACCCCAAACATCCTTTTGACGGAGAATCTGAGATCGAGAAGATTTCATACCGGGGCCTACGCGATGGGGATGAAATCGACATCGACGAAATCCAGTACGCCATCGGCATCGTGACATCCGATACGACTTATGTTTATCGGCTGTTCAACCACGAATGCGACAAGCCCGCAGTATTGAAACTCGACGACAAGGGAAATTTGATCTTAGTGGGCAAGATGGAATTAGACGGGTCCAAAGAGATCATGGGTGTTGCCTCGCCCTACCCGGTCACACAATTTATCTGCTAACCAACAAACCAAGGAGACACTACTATGGCCCGTGAAATTGACCAAGATGAAGAAGAATTAACCCCTAAGCGTGGGCGCCCAAAGAAGTTAGATGAAGATGCGATCTTCGGTCACGACATAGACTCCGACGAAGAAAAACGACTCCGGGAAGAAAACGAAATCGCCACAATCCTCGACCGCGAGGATGCTTCGACCTCGACCATAGTTGTCAATCGTCGGGCGACTCGCACGGAGCGTTACGCCCACCTTTCTGAAATTGGTCTTAAAGACTACAACCGGGAGGAAATCGCCCGCCAATACGGGGGCGGTGAATACCGGTGTAGGATTCGTCGCTCGGATGGTTCATTCGGGCCAACTTGGTATTTCAGCGTGGACAAATCTCGCAAAGCCGACCTTGAAGGCGAACAGAATGCAGGGACGGCGGGCGGATATGATGCGGTCCGGCTTGTCGAGACGGTCGCAAGCAAACTTTCTGAAAAGCAATCTGGCCCGGATATGGGTTCTATCGTCACTATGATGTCCGACAAATCGGACAAGATGATGCAGATGATGTTTATGAATCAGCAAGAATCCACAAAGATGATGGTCGGGATGATGACGGCTATGGCAACCGCTATGTCCGGGCGCCCGCAAGCGTCGAGTGATTCCGCCTTAACCGGTATTTCCACCATGCTCCTCAAGCATTCCCTTGAAAGTTCTAAGACTTCAATGGATGATATGCTTGGGACAATCATTAAACTCAAGAAACTTGCCGGTGAAGATGGCGGTGACGATTCCGAACCAGAAAAGGGTTCTTTCGTCCAAGACATCGTGGGTGCAATTCCTCAACTGATGCGGACGATTTTCCCCGGCCAACCGGCGCAGGCGCTTCCAGCGGAGGCCCCGGCCACCGCCCCAACCCCGGGGCCGGTTCCGGTTGTCATCCCACCAAAAGAATTGTCGGCCCAAGAGAAAATGGAGACGATATTCCCGGCGCTTATTCAGTTTGCCGAACAAAAATCCAATCCGGTAGAGGTTCACGATTTTTACCAACAACTGATAAGTGATGAGGAATACGAGGCGGTTGCTACCTACCTAGAGTCGATTGATTGGTGGGAAAGGTTGGCGAAAAATATGCCAATGATGGCTCCCCACCGGGAATGGTTCACTTCACTTCGAGACATCATTTTGCAAGATGTTGAAGAAGATGAAGCAAGCCCAAGCGACGCCGATTCGGAGGCATCCCCGGTTGTCGGGGTTGGCCCCCGGATCGTTCCTAAGCCTCGGGCATCCAAAAACGGCAATCACTAGAGGGTTTGACTTTCCGAAAGTTTCGCACGATATGTCGTGTGATGCTTTTTGAATTTATCGAGCGCATATTTGACCGCAAGCCCCTTCGCATCTCCGAAGAGAACGGCACGGTCCGGTATCGCGTTGGGTATGGGTCAAGCGATGCGGAGCAAATTCTATCGGTTCTATCCCGTTTGATTGCTGAATATGGCGTTGACCCCCGGGTGCGCCGTTTCACAACATCTCTTTTCTCCGATAGTGTTGGAAACGACGACCGATCCGGGCAACTAAGGGCGATCACGAATTGGGTTGCCGACTATGTTCGATATGTTCGCGATCCGCTTGGGGTTGAATATGTTCGCTCACCTAGCGCCATGCTTGACGAATACGATAAGTTTGGGATGGCAAATGGGGATTGCGATGACCAAGTTCTGCTTTCCGGTTCTATGCTTCATTCGATTGGTTTTGCGGTCCGTCCGGTCGGCGTCCATCTCTTTGACTCAGAATTTCACGATCATGTCGCCCTGCAAATTTCCGGTGACAAAGGCAACATCATAAACTACGACCCCTGCAACCCTAACGATAATTTCGCCGAACCAAAGGGTGACATCCTTTTCGGCGATTTTGCCCCCGACCATGGCTGAACTATCTTACTCAATTATTCCCGGGACATCGTACACCATCCCGGATTTTTCGTCGTACCTCTTTGGGGGTTCTAACTTATTTATCCCCAACATTCCGACCTTTACGCCGGTCACGGTTCCGACCTTGCCGACCTTCTATACCTTGGAGGAGTTACTAGGGGTTGGGAGCGCAAGCGAAATATATGTCCCCTATGTTCCTCCGGCGGTTTCCGCCTTAGACCCAAAATTGACCGCCCTTAGACTTGATGCGATTACCCTGCAACAAGAACTTGGGGATGCTCTGGCAAACCTTCAATTTGGATATGAAATTGCTAGTGAAAATCGCGCCTTACTTTTGGGCTACAATACTCAACTGCAAACCCTAACGACATCGCTCAATACCCAAAAGACAAATCTCACTAACCTCCAAACCACTCTTAATACAAATGCGACCGCGCTTAATGCGGGTGTGACAAGTTATCAGTCTAAAGTTTCCGCGCTTAATTCTGACGCCGAAAAACTCGCTACCGCCCAAACCACTCTCAACACCGCAATCACGGCGTATAATTCGCAACTGACTACTTTTCAAGCGCAACAAGTGACACTTCAAGATTTAACGGCGCAAATATCGACCGCCACAACCTCCCGGGACAGTTTGCTTGCCCAAAAGAATCAACTCGTTCTCGACCTTGCAGTTTCACAAGGGCAACTCGACACGGCAAAATCAAATCTTGAGACGGCGCAGAACGATCTAGCCATGATTGAGCAAACCGTTGGGGCAACAGAAAGCCAATACAACCAGCTTCTCGCAACAACGGAAATCGCCCGAGAAACCTTGGCGACCGCCCAAAGTAGCGCCGACACTCTTACCGCGCAGAACTCGGCCTTATCCTTGGACATTCAATTTTCAACGGATCGTCTTTCTGGATTAAACACCCAATACGATTCTCTTTATTCCGGTATTCAAGACTCCCAAGCCACCCTCTCAAACCTTCAAACTCAAATCGACATTTCCAATCAAACCATCGCCACTTCGCAAGGCAACATCGATTCACTTGCCCAACAACTTTCCGATTCGCAAGCGGGCATCGAAACCCTAATCGCCACTCAAACCGATTTGCAGGGGCAAGTCGCCACCCTCCGGGAGCAGTACCTAACGGATTCGTCAAACCTCCTTCAACTTCAAGAAACCACCTCGACGCTTCAATCGCAATATCAGTCGGGTGCCTTGGAACTTGAGAAAATGAATAGCCAACTTTCTACACTTCGAGGCGAACTTGACGCCTCGAATCAATCATTTGCTACCGCCCAACAAAACATCTTATCGGCGACCCAACAGTTTAACGAAATCCAAGCCCGCCTCGCTTCCGGGCAAACTGATTTAACCGGACTCGAAGCAAGCATCGGAATGAGTCAAGCCGAACTTTCCGGCCTGCAAAATCAAATTGAGGCCGGAAGGCAGGCGCAGAATCTACTCGACCAAAATCTAGCATCATCTCAAGCGGAATACTCTGCCATGCAACAACAAATCTTATCTGGCAACAACGCCATGACTACCTTACAAACCGCCATATCCACCGCGCAAGCCTCCTACGCACTATTGCAACAACAGATTTCCGGCATCGGCTCGGGCGGTGGTACTACCAACCCCTATGCCGGTTTTTCTTCAAGTCAGATTGTCACCCCAGAATTTCAAGCGATGTCCACCTCTTTGAAACAGACCTTGGATGAGGCGACCGCAAGTTCAAATGAATGGCTTAAAATAGTTAAAAGCATGATTGGTGTCGTCAAGGCCGGGCTTGCCGGATTCCTTGGTATATGGGGCGCGATCAGTAATCTCGGGCGCAGTAGGGTCAACCCACCCATGCGACCTAGCAAACCGGGGACTATTTTGCCTCCGCCGGGTAGTAATACCTATTACGGCGGGTTCCCGCCTATCCCCGGCGTCCCGGATTGGGTCAATAGCGTGGGTTATGGGTTGGCCTTTGTCGCCCTAATTCTGATGGGCGCAAAATTGGCTAAGGATCAAAGCGAAAAAAATAAGTTGCAACCTAAACGAAAAGCAATACAGAGGTAGATATATGAATACATTTGGAGCGTTCGACCTTTTTGACTATAACACTTGGTTTAGTGATTCCGACACAACTCCGGAATTTTCAACTGGAGGTACGGGTTCTACCGGTAACTCAAACGACCTTTTCGGCTTTAACTTTGACAATTTTTTCGGGGGAGGTTCAAGCACAGAATATCAGAATCCCGGCCTTTCGGACGCCGACCTTCAAGCAAGACTAGACTATATAAACGCCGGTGGAGTCATGAATTACCAACCGACCGTTCCCGGAACAACTGCATCCTCCTTTTTGGATGGGTTTAATCTTAACGACTTCTTGGCCGGTATCACCGGGGTCGCTCAAACCGGGTTTGGAATTTATGCAGGCATCCAAAACATTATCAATGAACAAAATCCTTCCGATAAACTTGTTTTCCTACCCGGTTCAAAGACGCCAGTTATTCAGCGAACGCAGGGCGGGGGTTCTACTTATATTCCGGTAGATAAATTATATCCGTCCCTTGTCCCACAAATTAAGCAGGCCCAAAATTCTTGGATTGGACCCGCTTTGATTGCCGGTGTGCTTGGGGTCGGCCTTATTCTCATTCTTAAAAAGAAATAAATTTATGCCTTGGAATGGGTGTAAATTCGAGGGCGATCCTCAGACTATTGCGGAGCTTTTAAGTAAGTCACAATCGGGTGATGAACTAAATAATGAGAATGGAAGTTGGTGGGAGGGTACGGGTGCTTCATTTGCGACTCCTAACAATCCAATGGTTCTTGTCAAGTTACCCGACATTGTTGCCGATGCGGGGTGCTATGAACATTCTTACAATAAGGAATATCCTTGTTCGGTTGCTCTATCTAATTGGGATGGTGGTGTTGCAGATTATTACAAGATCGTCGAAGATCAAGATGACCCGGCGGAGGCTTACGGCAGTTGGCTCGCCACCGGGAGTCTTGTATTTCAAATACTTGGGAAGGTGTCGGGTCTAGGCGGTTTTGCGGTAACAGAATTTGCAAAGAACGATTACAAGAAAGACCTACAAGGTGCGAAGAATAAAATGGGGCAAGCGTCGAGTGAATATGAAAGAATACTCCCCGATGTCGAACAAGCTGGGCAAAATGTAATTGGGGTTGGCGATCAGTTAGATCGCTTCAAGATGGACCTTGAAAACATGCAACGCACCATGTCGTACATGATGACTGAAATTAACAAGGTGTTAGTACCCATTAACATTCTTAAAGGCGCCCTTTCAGTCAAAGATTCTTTGCTGGCAAAAGGAAAATCCGATCTTGCCTTCGCCAAAAATCGAAGCAACTTTCCCGCTGGGATTCCCGGGGCGAAGGCGCAGTTACAAGCAATTCAAAAGGCCAATCTTGACATAGCAACCGCAAGCAAGGACATCGTAAAGCTAGAGGGCGAACTAGCCCCGCACGAAAATTTGTTACAAGATTTGTCTAAAGAGTACAACGATCAGAGGTTGACCGGGCTTGAAAAAGCCGATGCAATACTGGCGGGTCAACGAGAGATTGAGGCGAAAAAAGTTATTTGGCAAAATCAAGTCAATCGATTGAAAGCCCCGGTCGCGTTGCGACACGATGCGATTCAAGATGTTTCCAAGGCACAAGATGCCATGAAACCAAAAATAGCTTTTGCAAATAATTTGAGTCAACTTTCTATCGGCGCGGGCGGTGTTAGTGAAGGTCTAAGATATGCTAGTACCGGGGAATACATTCGGGCGACCGGATCAGCATTAAATACCGGGATAGATGTTGCGAATAGAAGAGGTGTGCTAGGTCTTGAGCTTAACCCCTATATCCCACTCATAAAAACCGGCATAAGTGTGGGCATGAAACAGTTTGAATATGGCGGGAATGTCGAAGGATTTGTGTGGGACCTTGGGGAAGAATTAGTCAAAGCGAAAACCGCACAAGCCTTTTTTCAAACTACGGGGTCGGCCATAGAAACGATGGAGGTTGACCCCTACACTTCATGGCAAATTCTCGCACAACAAAGCCATACGGGTATAGATATTCTTGGCAGAATTTCGATGACCGGTTCGATATTTTTTCCAAGCCCACTTACTCCGCTTTTGCCCATCGCCATCCCCATAGTTAAATCCGTCATTCCGGGCGCTTTATCTACGGCGGTAGAAGTCGGTCATAAGTGGGCAATCGGTAATGCGATTTCCGCGCCAATCGGAAGTCGAAGATTGTCCTTACCTTCCGTAGCATTTTTTGGGGCAATCGGAACAGTAGTTGGCGGGCCAATTACGGCACTTGAATCTTTTTTCGGCGATGGTTCTGAAAGAAATATGGCGGTTGAGATACAGAAAATGGCGATGACGGGCATGGAAAATTTTGAGGGCAATTTCAATTATCGTTTCAATGTTGGATTGCGCCCGGTCATCCCGGTTCCTAATGAGAAGTACAATACGAGCGACCCTACGAATAACCAATACATACTAGAACAATGAACTCCGAATCCATAACAATGAGCTTTGAATCCTTAAAACAAATGGGTATTGGGGTTGCGTATAAGGCCGAGGATTGCCAAAAAAGCATTTGGGATGGTATCAATGAATACCACCAAAAGGTTTTTGATATTTCGGAATCTATGCCGTACGACCCGCCTTGGTGGGATTGGCCGAGGTGTAGGATGGGGCAATTTGCGGACGCCTTTCAGCCTCCGACCTTACCGCCACCCTCGAAGGTTGCCCGAGATAAGGTAATTCAAGGGCTGACGGTTGAGTATTTTCAAAAATATGCTCAACCCGCATACTCCGCAAACTTTATGGGCGATTCCGTTTTATCGGTAGCTAATCCGGGCGCCGATCTTGCCCTAAAACAGAAGATTGCCGAGGGGTGCTACTCCACTTTGTATGGAATGATTTATACATATCTTCATGCTGGCGCAATCGGCGGGGCGATTGTGGGCCTATCACAATTATTCAAATCGACAATGAACTACTACACTTTTTACGCCAAAACTTTTAAGGCGAGAGCAAAGCCATATACGCCCCCCAAAAGAAGAACCAAGAGATGACGCCCCATCGGTATTTAACATCGTGGGACGATTCCGACGATAGTTATATGAAATTATTGTTCAAGGAACCCACAGCAAAATATCCGAATGGTTTGTACATTTTGGGTGCGAAGCGCCTTCCGATTGGAGATTTTGATAATTTAGACATTCCTCCGATTAACGAACCGGCTCGAATCTATGAAACTGCACACGGGTACAGAGTTTTCTTTACCGGGCGATATAATCCCAACTTGCCTGCCATGTGTGACGACCTTGTTTCTATGGGTGGCGATCCTCAGTATTCGCGATTTGTGAAAATGCGAAACTACTATGCGTGTCGCATTTCTCCAAAATCTCTTACGCCAAAAGAAGGCGATAGTGTTGCAAGGCTTGTTCTGGAAACATCCCCCGGACTAAGTGAATGGGATAGATTTATTCAATACCATGATGGCTTGGTCGGCGCTCAAAATCTCTACGGCGATCTTGTTTGACTTATTGGTGTATCAGAATATAGGAATCCTTATGGCAGAAACTACTACACTCGACGATCCTACAAAAGAAATTACCTTTAGCTTGGGTACAAGTGGGACCGCATTTACGATTGGCTTGGTCGCGGGTGCGATTGCCGGGGTGGTAGCGGTCCTTTGCGTTCTAAACTACGCTAAGAAATAAATTTATGCCGGTTTATTTGGGGACAATTTGTAACGGTCCGGTCAAAGGCGATTTGTACATAGATGAAAACCCCGAAAAATGTTTGACGGTTTCCAATACAGCGGAACCTCTCGCCTATGGCGCGGTTCCGGATTTAGAGATTCCAATAGCTGATGGCGCTTATGGTATCGCCCCCGATTTGGAAGTTCCAATAAACGATATTCCCGTCCCACCGGAAAAATGTGCTCAAGTAGTCGGAACTATTGTAATTCAATCGACCGGCGAAGTTGTTAAATACTTTGACGGGTGCCAAAGAAAAGCAATTACGGATGAATTGGATCGGAACAATTTTCTTTACTACTATGGCGGGTGGCCCGGCCCGGAGATTGATGACTTAAACTTCTCACAAGAAACACTAGATTTACTAATTCTTGAAGCGGAAGAATACTTGGAATCGACTAAAAACGATGTTCCATTCGTGGATGATTCCCCGCTTGGAAACTTGAACGAGGTTATGGCAGAACTTCCTTTTGGATATGACGATGAATTTGTGGACGATGTTGCCCTTACGATTGATGGTTCAATTCCAACAATTCCTACTGGAAAAGTACGATGTTATGACGGGACATTTGACATACCCAACGGCATCGTAAAACCATGTTTAGGGCGTGGCGGGGAAGTCGAATCCGCCTACATTCCAGAAACACAAACGGATAGAAGCGGTTGGGAAGGTGGGTCGGTTAGCGGAGGGGATGGGGATTCCTATATTACCCCAAACAAAGAGGTATATTCTTACGGCGAGTGAATTATATTGACTCCAAGCTATGCCCCAATACATATAAGCCCATGAACCCATTCTCCGCTTGTTGCTCATCTTGTTCCGACGAAAACGACGAAAATAGCTTTTTCCCAATGGGCAACTATATCCCACCAACTCCCGGCTACTCACAAAGCTACTCCATGCCAGCATTTAAGCCGATGGGTATGGCCGGTCCTTTGATGGGTCAAAATGTTGCCCGCCCTTATCCCGGCGCCCCCGGGCCGGTATTTGCGGACCAAGGCAATCCCAACTTTCCTCGGAGCAACGGGAACGCCAACCCTTTCTACAACCTTTCCAAAGTAATGCCCGCCGTGAATCCGCTTGGTCGCCAAGCGGTCACGGGGTTTCCGGATCGCTTTAACCCGGTTGGGGCATACGCCACAACTGGCAACCCGAATATCTTTAACCCCGCCGGGGCCGGATTTCAGCCAATGGGGGCTTACGCCACGACCGGCAACCCCAATATCTTCAACCCCGCCGGGGCGGGGTTTCAGCCGATGGGGGCCTATCCATCCGTATCGAATCCAATGGGGATCACTCCGGTAGGCGAGAGTATGCCCGCACAAATCGGGCATCCCGCCCGGATGGGTCAAGGAATCGGCGGTGAGGTACAATCTCTTGGTTTCATAGTCTAATCTAAAGGAATAAATATATGATCGACTGGATTACAAATAATTGGCAGACCCTAACCGCCGGAGCCGGGGCCGTTATTATACTTGCTAGGATTTTGGTAAAATTGACCCCCACGCCCGCCGACGACACGATCCTAGCTAAAGTCGTGGATGCGTTGAAGGCGATTGGCCTCAAACTGTAAATGTCCTTGCGGGACGAACTCTCCCGCCTTCTCGAATCAAATAGCGTCACCGAAATCACTAAGGAGGTTTCTGTAATTTGCTCGCAGAAAGCGAGATTGGCGATGGAGCGTGGTGACGACATCTATGCGGAACGACTTGAAGAATGTGCCAATGCGCTTTGGGAAATTGATTTTGGTATATGATCGTGACACAACATAGCTTCAACCAAAAACAACCGGCGTCCTTACGACCGACTGACATCCCCGGGAGAATTGTGTCGTACGCCGAAGCGACCGAAATGTGCGACAAGATGGATGCTTATTTTATGAAAAAGCGCCACGGTTGGGTGACGGGCAAAAATGCCTTTATGATGAACCAAAAAAGAAATCCCTTGACAAAAAAAGCATTTCCACAGACATAAGTCAAAAGTGAAGCAACTTATCTTAGAAAATCCTCGCCGTCGTCGGCGCCTCCGTCGCAACGCTGGCACCGAAATCTTCGGCAGGCGCACACCCGTTTCATCTCTTTTCAACAACGGTAGTCATTCGGAATTTGAAATGCTTTTCAAAAACAGAAAGCGCAAATCCCGTAAAGGCCGGAAAAGTAAGTCACGAAAATCTTCAACTAAACGCCGGACGCGTCGCAAGTCGGTTGCGAAGCGCACCCGGGCAAAAACAACCCGCCGGAAACGGCAATCAATCCGACGCACACGGAGAACATACATGAAAATCAGAAAAAATCGTAGTCGAAAAGGCGCAGTAGCCGGAGTCAAGGGATTCGTCGGGCAATTCGCAAAGCGTGAAAATCTTTCCCTAGCCGGTGGAGTGTTACTGGCCCCTATCGCAACTGGGTTCGTTCGCAAGACGATTACCCTTCCTCCTATCGGTTCTGCACAAGTTACTGACGCGATCTATAACTTGCTCATCCCCGGACTCGGAGCTTTGTTGACCCGTCGGTTTAGTCCGGCGTTGGCAAACGGAATGATTATCGGTGGTATTGCCGGAGTCGTTCAGAGTTTTCTCCCCAAGGCGATAGTGGCACAAGGTCGCTACCTAGGTGAGTACCTTGACCCTCGCCGGTCGATGGGCGCTTATATCGCACCTCGCCAAAACGCGATGGGCGCGATGGCACCGTCAGTTCCCAATGCGTTCAACGCTTGGGCGAAATAATTACTAACCAATAAGGAGATTACGACAATGGCCGAAACAAATTCACAACAGATTGTTGGCAAGCTACAATCCCGCTACGGCACTTATGCCCGTGGGCAGTTGCAAAGCCAACGCAAACAATTCTGGTCCTTCATCCCCTACACCGCTTCGGGTGTGGCGCAGAATACCTACACCTTCTTCGGAAGCGCTTTAGGTGATGCACAAACCCCCAACTTGCAGAGGACAAACATTCCGGTGCAGGGATCGTTTGGAACTTCGGCGTTCTTGCTGAAATCCATTCAATGTACCTTCTACATACCTTCCAATGCAACTTTCGGTGTCGATTATACTAATGCGACAACGACCTATGCAACGGACGCCACCGCAGGCTTATGGCCGGATTTGGTTTCCGGCTTCGCCCAAGCGGGCATCTTGCAGTTTAGTGTTGGTGCGAAAAACTTCGTCACCATCCCTAAGCCTTTCTTGTATGCCCCGCCCGCCGACGGTCGTTCTGACTTGACGGCAGTTCGGGTTTCAACCTCCGCCACTCCGACCTATTCGGTTGGTGCGCCAGAGGCCGAACTACATCGCTTGTCCGAAGAACAGTATTTGGTTGACCCGGAACTCTACATTGATTTCCAAGAAAACTTCCGGGTTCAGATCACTTACCCCGCCGGGATTGTCCCGCAGATCGGAACGACATCGCTCCCCGCCACTCAAGGCAACCTCTTTTTAGGGGTGATCTTGGACGGCGTTGAGTTCCGCCCGGTCCAGTAATTTACCAACCACCAAGGAGAATAAATAACATGGCAACTGAATCACAACAGATTACGCAAATGATCGCCTCCCGTTACGGGACGGCGAATTACGGAAACCTCCAAGTCTTAAAATGGCAGTATTACGACTATGTTCGCATGACTCCATCCACGGGCATCGTTTCCCAGAAACTTAACTTCTTTTCTATCCCGCAGGGTTCGCTCGATCCGAACTCCGGAATAGCAAAGACGCTCGAAGAAACTAACTTGGACCGGAACGGTCAGCTAACATACGACTATGTTATCACCGGAATCCGCGCCCACTTGTATGTTCTTCCGAAGTCTAGGCAGAATACCGTTGGAACCGTTAGTTCCTCCACAACCTTCACGGTTGGCGGAACAAATGCCACCGGCGGTACTGGAACGGGTTCACTCGGTCATGCGGGCGGAACGATGAACTTCCTCGAACAGTTATCTGGTCGTGGAAATCTTGTCGTCAACTTCGGTCAGAAACGCTACTTTGAAATCAATCAGCCGTTCAAGAAGTGTCCAATCGGTGCGGGCGTAACGATCAATTCCTACGGCGGTGGATCACTCCAAGCAGTAGGAACTCATACGAATTATTGGTACTCGCAAAGTTCTGATACCCGGGATAGGTATTTGGTCACTCCTCCGCTATTCGTGGAGCGTGATTCAATTATCGACGCCTCGATCAGCTTCGTTGATACCGATTATAGCTCGGCCAACTACACGCTCCCTAATTTTAACACCGTGGCGGGTTCTTTCGCCTTTGTTAATGTAGGGTTGTGCTTCGACGGCTTCGCTATCGTACCGACTCAGTAAGAAAAATATGAGACACCCCCTGCCAAAGAATAAATCTTTGGTGGGGGGCCGGTCTAACCAAAGGAGATAGATTATATGGCAGAGTCAGTTTCAAGCAGGGAAGTTCTTCCCTTTATTTATTCGATTGATATTTCCCTTTCCGCAAGTGGCACCGGGACTAAAACCCTTGTGCTTGGTTCGGATTCAGAATTTGAACTTTACGGGTTCGAGGCTCGGACTAGCGCCGACAATAGCAATCAAACCGGCGCAGTTCTCGCGACTTCATCCTCTGGGAGCATATCGGCGGGTAATGTCAACAATGTCATCCAAGCCCCGGACAATTTCAAGTTGCTCATTAAAGATATTTCCACGGGTCGGGATTTGTTCACCAATAGTATCAATCGGTCTTTGATTTGTGGAAACGCTTCCAACTACTTTATCCCCGAAGGTTATCGGATTCGGTGGCCCCGGCAGAATCAGTTACAGTTTGATTTTACAAATTTGTATTCGACCCTGCCTACTGCTTTAACGAGTTTAGATATTACTTTCGCTTTGCGAGGATATAAAATCTTCGGTCGGATGGCTTAATTCGTAGGGGAGGAGAAGCATGAGCTTCACCCTTACATTCGGGCAAGAGGGTCCGTGCGCTACGGCGCAAGTCGTATGGTCGGTTGACGGAAATACATACAACTTTAGGTCGGACAATAATTTCGTATCGTGGATTTCTACGATATTCACGGTTGCCGATGCCGTGTCCGGGAATGGTGGAGACTTGTTGGTTTCATCAGATCAGCTTCCCCCCGTGCAGGGTGGGAATGGAAATTTATGGGCGGAGTATAATGCTGGTACAGTTTTAGCTGGAAATGCCCGTGGAATTGGTGCGGTAGATTGGCAACAAGGTCGTGGGCTTGCGACTCAAGTTGCATCGGGAACATACGCAACTGTGGGAGGTGGGTTTGGAAACACCGCATCTAATGGCTACGCAACTGTGGGAGGTGGAATCCAAAACACCGCATCGGATGTCTACGCAACGATAGGGGGTGGAGGAGGCAACACCGCATCTAATAGCTACGCAACGGTAGGGGGTGGGGATTCAAACACCGCATCTAATGGCTACGCAACGGTAGGGGGTGGACGAACCAACTCCGCATCGGGTTATGTTTCGACTGTGGCGGGTGGATTAAGCAACACCGCATCGGGTAATTACGCAACGGTGGGTGGTGGTAGCGCCAACACCGCATCTAATGAGGAGGCAACGGTGGGTGGTGGGCAAGGCAACACCGCATCGGGTATATACTCAACGGTGGCGGGTGGATACACCAACACCGCATCGGGTATATACGCAACGGTGGCGGGTGGGCTAACCAACATCGCATCGAGTGACTACGCAACGGTGGGGGGTGGGAAAAGCAACACCGCATCGGGGTCATCATCAACGGTGGGAGGCGGAGACGGAAACAACGCATCGACGACATTTGCATCGGTGGCGGGTGGATACGCCAACACCGCATCGGGCGTATGTACATTTGTGGGGGGTGGAACAAGCAACACCGCATCGTGTAATTACGCAACGGTGGGTGGTGGTAGCGCCAACACCGCATCTAATGACTACGCAACGGTGGGGGGTGGGAAAAACAACATAGCATCGGGTGAAAGCACAACGGTGGCGGGTGGATACACCAACACCGCATCGGGCTACTACGCAACGGTGGGGGGTGGAACATACAACAGCGCATCGGGTTATTCTAACGCAACGGTGGGGGGTGGAGGATCCAACAGCGCATCGGGTGCTTATGGGGCAACGGTGGGGGGTGGGAAAATCAACACCGCATCGGGTAGCTACGCAACGGTGGGGGGTGGAAATACCAACACCGCATCGGGTGACAGATCAACCGTGGCGGGTGGGCAAAACAACACCGCATCG
>Ga0181348_1000405_pt1 | contig 18579 bp, 1 predicted proteins | sample Su13VDMM110DN_FD_130092 | JGI IMG/M metagenome (GOLD analysis project Ga0181348, IMG submission 130092) | Freshwater viral communities from Lake Michigan, USA - Su13.VD.MM110.D.N | ecosystem: Environmental > Aquatic > Freshwater > Lake | place: USA: Michigan | collected 2013-07-16
GGATTAGTTATATGTTTAATAGCATGCGTTAACATTATATCTTGAAACACAATAGGATATTTTGATAATGCCTTTATCCAAGATTTAAAACTTTCTAAAGCTAATGGATTTTTTTTAAATTCTAAATATTTAGATTCTATTTGTTTATCAATATAAACATTTTTAATTAAATTTTGTAATTGTTCCGTAGATTTAATATTTTTTGGGTGGCCAAAATAAGCTTTATTAATACCTGCCCAGTTAATTAATAATGGATCAGTTATTCCATTTTCTGCAAAAACATCTTTCATTGCAAAAAAGATATCTTTGTTTTCTAATAAATCATCAGAAACATTATCTACTATATCTATACTATTAAATATTTCTATAGGTAATGTTTTTATTTGCTCTTCTATTTGAGTTAAAGTTGTTTTATCAACACTAGTAGGTGGTTGATTAGGTTTGTTTACTACTTCAAACTCTATAGCATAAGGATATTTACGAACATTTTTATCAGTTACAGATTTTTCCCAACCTTCTTTTTGCCATGTAGAATCTTGATATTTTTGTGTAAATGGAGTAACTTTAGTAATTCTAGTATATACTTGTTTTCCTGTTTTATCAGTCATTCTTATAACTTTACCAACAAGATCTGATATGTTATTTAAATCATAATCATTTAGCATTCTTAATATATCAGTATTAGCTCTAGTAGTTCTAGTTCTATCTCCTGATATAATAAGATCCATAGTTGATTTACCTTTAAACTGTAGTTGCATTTTTCTACCACCATCACCATCTTTAAAATTTTGTTCTATAGGTGTTAAGCTATCTGCTACATCAAATTCTTCAACAATAGTAGATGGTTGAGCAGTAGTAAGTTCTTTTCTTATTTTCATAAGAATTTCTGGAAATACTGTTTCCCATTTACCAAGATTAAATTTAGCCTTATGTGTAAGGATTGCAGTTCCTGTACTTAATAATAAGTCTTTAGCACTTTGATTTTGCTCAAAACCTAATCTCATTGCTGATTCTAACTCTTGACTAGAAATCTCATCCCATGCTGCAGAGTCTAAATTTTTAATAGTTTTAGATAACTTTTGAGCATCAAAACCTGTAGTAGCTGCAAATATCTTATTAGCTGTTTCTGTATCTCCAGCAAATAATGCTTTTTTAATTTGATATAAATGCTCTATTGTTTTAAATGTTTGTTCTTTACCATTAAGTGTAGCTTTTACAGGTCCATTTAATAGATTACTTAGTTTCTTAAATCCATTATCATCAGTAGAATATATATTAATAGGACTAGTAGATGATTGAGTAGAGTTTTTATTTTTTTCTAAAAGTTCATCGACTACAGTCCTTAATTGTGATTGCCAATTACCTTGAGCCATATTAATAGTTGGTATACCTTTTCTTCTAGCCATTTCTACAGCTTGACCTGTACCACCTTTAGGCCTAATTCCTTTGCCTTCTTCAGCATAAAACAAAACAAAGTCTGCTGAAATATCAAGATTTTTACCAAATATTTGATTAGTATTTCTAGCCATTAAATTAGCTACAAAAGCTGCAGCTTTTTCAGGATCATTTCCTTTTGCTATAGCTTTTTTTCTAGCACTATCTAACAGTGCATTCCAATCAGAATGAATTTCTTCTGCTATTTTAAGTTCTCTTTCTCCAGTTTTTACACTGCCTGGAAATATTTCTTTTTTAGATTTAACACCTTTTTCAAATGCTGCATCTGCACCAGGTGCTGCACCACTTCTTAATGTATACCCTAAAGACTCTAAATATTTAGAAACTTTTTCCATAGCATTAAGAACTTCTTGTGGAGTTTCTCTAGATCCTATACCTGCATAAGTCATGGTAGGTATTTCTGATTTTCCTGGCAATGCATCAAAATTTGGTTTAGGCTTACTAGTTTTTATGTCTGAATTACTTAAATTTACTTTACTGTTTGTTAAATAATTAAATCCTCGTATTTTAGAAACATCTATACTATTATTAAACATGTCTGCAAATTCTTGTATAATTCCTTCTATTGCAAACGTTTCCTTTTTTGATTTATTTTCTTTAAGAACAGCTAATTTCTTTATTAAAGAATCAAACATTTCTTGAATTCCTTGTGCTGATGCAACACTTTCAATAATATCTCCAAAATCTCTATTGTTTGCTAATTGTGTTAAATTATATTTAGATTTTGCATTTAATCCAGACTGCATTATTGTCATGTGTCCAAATTTCTTAAAAAATTCCATTACCTGTGGTGATGCTGTAAAGTTTTTTAACTCTTCTATATTTTCTTTATATATTTTTAAGATATCCGCTGTTCTATTTTCTTTAACATAAAGATTTGTTTTATTATCTTTTTCAATTCGATCATGTTTTAAATCATTTATTAATTTAAATTTTTCTAAACCTTTTTTATTTTTTGCAATTAAAAGATTTAAAATTTTAGCAACTCCAAACTCACTATCAAACATTGCATTTATTGTACTTGTGTTATATAATGCGGCTTTTATTAAAAGTTTTTTTCTAAACTTTATAGCATTATCGTTATAAACTTCATACTGGTCTGAAATATCAGTATACTCATTAAAATGATAAAAGTTATCCATAAACTCTTTATTGGTAACTTCACTATTATTATATCTTTTTAATAAAGTTTCATACTCAATTAAAAATTTAACTCTCTCTAAATTTGTTTTAAAAAAAGTTTGTACATTTAAAGGAATTCCACTTGTAATAAGATAAGCTGATATTTTATTAGGGTTATAACTAACAACGTTAGTTTTATTATCAATTACAAAAGCTTCATCATTTTTTGTTTCTGTTATAGAATAAGATGAACTTTCTAAATTTTTATTTAATGTGCTAGTAGTATATTGTAATTCATTATACACAACATTTTGGTATAAAAACCACATGAAATCATTTTTAAATTGATTTAATGTTTTTTCTCTTCGTTCTCCTCTTTTAACTGTTGCGCCTATAGTTGCATCTAACATGATTTCATTATTTCTGATTTTAAAATATTCAGAAAATAATTCAAGTATTAATTCATCTTTATTAAATTTACCAACTGTACTTTTATCATATTCTTCAAACCAAATATTATCATATGATTTAAATTCATTTAATAATAAAGCTTCTCTTTTTAAAATTCTTTCTTTAACTTCAACAATTGAACTAATTTTTTGAGAATCGTGTCTATTTATTTGTGTAAATGCATTTAACTCTTGAGACAATTTATCAATAAATATATATTGTGCTAATATTTCAAAACTTCTTTTATTTATATCTCCATTAATGCTTTTTTCTAATTCATCAGAAGTAAAATTCTTTGCTTTTTTTAAAATATCATAATATTCAAAACCGGTAGGAACTTCAGTTGAATGATTTGCTAATAACTCATCTAATGCAATATCGCCAGTTACAAAGTTTTTATCCGAAGTATTAGAACTAAATAAATTATAAAAAACTCCAGATTGTTCTTTTCTTATTTCATTATACTCCATTACTAATGGATGACTTGATATACTTACTATATCTTTCCAAGACATACCAGCCATAACCATGTATAAAAGAGCAGGTGTATTTTCTCTAGTTCCTTGAGCTTTAAATATAAAAGGATCATTAACAATATCAACATACGCATTAATTAACTGTGAAAGTATATCACCAATGTTTTTACCATCAACGTTATTTTGAAAACCCAAAGACATAGTATTATCTTTATTTAAACTAAATCCAGGCGTATTATCATTTTTGTTAATTTTAATATTGTAAAGTTTAAAATTATTAACAATTTTTTTATTTTCATTAAATTTTAAAATATCTCTAGCTGCATCTTTTGTAGCTAAATACCCTAAAGCATCTTTAAATTCTTTTTCTTGTTGTGCAGTAGCACCTATTAAAGAAGCATTAAACGTAGAAAAAATAGCATAAAATGTAGCAGATACAGCAGCTATGCCTAAAGTATCTATTCCTATAGAATACTCTTGATGTTTTTGTACGTTAACTGTATATTCAAAAACAGAAGTATTAAGTTTTACTTTTTTTCTTTCAGATACTTTTTTGTAAGCATTTATAGCAATATCTTTAATATCGTCTGTTGTATTTGGTGATATTACATTTTTAAAATTAATAGGCATTAAAATTCTTTCTAAAATTAAATCTTGTATTTCATTTTCTATTCCTTTGCTTGTTTTACTTTCTATTCTTATTATTACATCATTTAATTTATTATTAATTATTTCTAATTTTTTAGATAATGTTTTTGTTAATTCTTTAAACTTAGCTTGTTTTAACTCATATAAAGTATTATTAACAACAGAAGCATTATCAAATGTTTTATTAATTATATAATTAATAGTATCATAATAACCGCTAATAATAGTCATGTTTGACATTATCGTTTGATCTATTAATTCATACTTTTCCATTTTTTCAAGTAAGAACATAGTTTTATCAGCATCTATCTTTTTTTTATCTTGCTTTAATTTTTTATTTTCAGCTTTCCGCTCATTAATTGATTTATAATATATATCAACACCTTGTTCTGCTCTATTTTTCTTTTCTAAAACTTTTTCATATTCTTCATCAATTTCTTTTTGTATTTGTTGCTTTTCTTCTAGAAGATTATCTTTTATTTTTTTTAAATTTAAAAAACTTTCAGTCTCATTTTTATTATATTTTATTTCTACTATTTTATTATTTATTACTAATGTATTTTTATACATTGCAAATATTGTATCTTTATCATAATCCGAACCAGACATTGCAACTATTTCAGCAGGTAATACAATTATAGCTCCATACATTGCAGGTAAAAATTGACCAACAGAAACTGCCACTAAAGCATTTGCTCCTTGTGTAGGAATTCTTACACCAGGTAGTTTTAAAAATTGTTTATTTTCATTAAACCATTCTTCATTTTTTATTGCTTCATTTAAAATCAATAAAGATTTGTCCATATCCACTTCACCTTTTTCATTGCGCACTTTTATGATTTTGCCATTAAGTTTGGTATCTAATAATTTTATAAAATCTCCCTGTAAAGATATTTTTACAGTCATTGATTCTACTACATTATATTTACCATTAACATCTAAGGCAACATTTCCATTTTCATCTTTTAAATAAAAAGTATTTAGTCCGTTACTTCCACCAAAATCTTCAAACATTGCTCCTGGAACATTAATTAAATTTTCTCCAGTAACTTTTATTTTTCTTAATTTTTTATCAACCATTGAAACTAGAATTTTTTCTAATTCTTCAGCTATAAGTGATGTTGATAAATCATTAATTAACTTTCCATTTTTATCTGCAATAAAACTTAAACTTTCAGGTAAAAATTCATCAGGATTTAAATTCTTTTGTAAATAAGCTAGTAGTAATGCAGAATCTCCTTTATATGTTATTGCTCCATTTTCTTCTATTTTTTCATGTTGTATATCATCTAACAAATCTTGTTCTAATTTATCACTAAGAGTGTTTAAAGATTTTTCCATTCTGCTTTTCCAATTCCATAATTTAGATTTTTTATTTTTTTCGGTAGCTGATAATTTATTCCATTCTTCAAATCTATTGCCGCTTTTTTTACTTAATGAAAAATCTAATGGAGCTTCATCATTTCCCATAATATTTAACATTATTATTTTTCTAACTTGTGTTGGTAAACTAACTTTTGCTTTATAACCTTCTGCTATAAAGTTTACACTTTTTAAATTAGAGACATTAATTTGATTTACTGTAAATTGTATATCTTTAAAAGTTTTTGTTTTGCCATCATAAAAATCATCTTCAATTTTTTTTAATTTACCATCCACTAATTCAACTTTAGTTAAAGTAGTTAATTTAGAAGCAGATTTTAAAGTAACATACCCTATGTTTTGAGACATCATTAGCTCATTTAATTTCTTTAAAGCAGGCTTATCATTTAAATCAGTAGGTATTAGTGGTAATAAAGCAAATTTGTGCAATGCTGAATTTGCAAAATTTATATTATTTTCTTCTAAAATTCTTTGACTTTTAGGATTTGTAACATTTCCAAAAAATTGAAATTTTCTAATAGGAAATGTTGTTTTTAAATCTTGTTGCGTTATAATTACATTTTCACCTTTTTGTTGTTTTAATAATTTATTATATAAATCGTCTTGAGCTTTACTCCATTCATTTATTGATTCAGATAATATTTTATATAAATCCAAAGTTATATAACCAGCACCATCTGCTATTTTTATGTTTTTGTATTTTTCAGATTTTTCATTTATTATTTTTTCATACTGTTCAAAAAATTCACTGTCAGCTATTATTTCTTTTATTACTGCTGTATTTATGTTACCAGTATAAGTATAATCTACATCTGGATTATTTATTTTAGAAAAAGCAAATGCATCATATACTGATGAATTAATATATGCTTTATAAGCTTCATCATTTCTAAAAATTTTACCTGTTGATATAAGACCAGCTATTCTTTTATGAAACGAATCTCCTTCTATATCAAAACTAGAAGACTCTCCTAAAAATAAATTTTGATAATTAAAATTTTGTATTAGGTTATTAGTTAAAAATGTACTGTATACTATAAGTTTATCATTACCTTCAATCTCTTCTTTTCCAAACACTTCTTTGTTAAAATTAAAATCTAAAAATTCTAACTTTGGATTATTTAAATCAAAATCTTTGCTTTGTTCTTTAACATATTCAACAATATCATTTTCTATTTTTTGTTGCAAGTCCTTACTAATTTCTTTATCTAATTGCGTTTTTAATAATTCATTTTTAGTGTTATCACTTAAAATATTTTTAAATTGTATCCATTCTTGAGCTCTTTCTAATTGATCAACATCTAAAACTAAATCTTCTACTTTAATTGTTTTATTATTAATTAAATCATAAAGTTTTTTTACTTGCTGTATTCTTTGAACTTCAGCTAATATATAATTCTTAAAATTTTTAAACATTAAAAGCTTATTATAACTTTCTCTAAAAATATCTTTAAAAGTTTCTGTATCAATTTGTAAAGAGCCTGTTCCTAATCCAATTGAAAGCGATGTGTTTTTTGTTTCAGCTCTCATTATTTCTTGTTGACCTCGAAATGTTAAATATATATCTGTAACAGTTTTAGTTATTTTATCAGATTTTAATGATGTAGTTCCTTTTTCTGTTTTTTTATTTACTTCTGTAAGACCTTCAGCTACCATTTCTTCATAATCGATATCATCTTCTACTATAACTGGTTCACCATTTTCGTTTATGTAATATTTATTTTGTACTAACAGAATGCTTCCTCCTAAATTTGTTATATTTATATTAAATTTATTATTTCTTTTTCCGTATTCGCTACCAGTTTTATCTAAACCATACATTTTTATAAACCAATAAGAGGAAGCAGCTGTGTAATTAATTTTTGGATCTAAATAAGCCATGCCTGGTTTTAAAAGAAGTTCTTCTAAACTTTGAGATTCATTAAGATAATTAGCTCTTAATGATGCTGTTGAATAATATGTTTTTTCAGAAACTCTTTCACCATTTCCATTAAAACTTGAAAAATTGCTATACTCATTTGAATAATACTCTTCTATGTTTCTAAGTTGTGTTAATACCCCAGATAAATCATTTTGTGTTTGTTGTATTCCATTATCATCTAAGTAATCAAAACCTTTAAATAAATTTGCTAATGTAGTTACTTTTCTATTTTTTTCACTTATTGCGGTTTTTCTATTTTTTAATGAATTTACTAAATCATTTATTCTTGCACTTTGAAAAGGAGTTATTGAGTCAGTGCCATTAATTAATATGTCTCTTATTTTATCTGAGTCTGTCATTATAATACCTATTTCTTTTAAGAAAGTAATAGGATCACTTACTGCCATGTTTGACTCGTTGTTAGTATACTTAGATCTAGTTAATAAACTTTCAGTTTGTTCTTTTTTTATTTGTGCTAATCTTTCTTGGTTTGTTACAAAGACTGGTGCGTCTTGATTTGAATTTTGTTTAATTAAACCAAAACCTCTGTTTGAAATAGCTGTGTAATAGTCATATAAAGCATCATATTCAAATCCGTTTTCTGTACCATAATCACCAGTTATTGATAATAAAGAAAAATTAGTTTTCCATCCATTTACTATAGCTTGACTTTCTGATTTAGTTTGACCTATTTTAATAGTTACTGTACTTTTACCTTTAGAAGATGTTTTTTCAGCTGTTACTAAAGTTACAGGTTGATTTGATCTACCAACATCTGCAATAAATGCAGTCCATTGTTTTTGCAAATTTTTCTGTAATACATTAGGATTACCTAATGTTCTATATAATTGATTGATTATTTTATCTCCTACTGCCGCTTCTGCAAGTATTTTATAAGCAGCGTCTGCATCAGTAACATTAACTAATAACTTTAAAATTTTAGAATATACTATTCCAAATGGAGTAATAGCAGGCGCACCCAAGCTATTTAAAATTAAATTTCCTTTTCCAGAGTTGTCATAACTAATTAAATTACTTAATAAATTTTTAGTAGTAACACTTACTTCTTCTTGAGCTAAAGTACTTTTATTTTTTAATGAACCATATAATTCTGTATCTGCATATTCTTCTGTTGCATCTTCATTTTCTTCTTCAAATTCATTTGTTTCTTCATTAAAAATTACACTTGTATCATCTTCTTGCTTTATTTTAAAATCAACTTGTTTGTTTAAAAATAAGTCAATAAACGTTGTATTTTCATTATTATTTACATTATCTAAATTTCCAAAATTTTCTTCTTTTAATGCTTTTTCAAGTAATGTAATTTTTTCTTTAGTAGATGTTTCTTTTAATTTAGACTCTTTATATTCTTGTTTATAATAATCTAATCTTAATTTTAAATTATTTTTAATAAAGTTTAAATAATTATCTTGGAGTGTTTTATTATTTTTTAATTCTAATATAAAATTACTAACCGGTGCAGGTTTTGTTTTTTGTTTTTCTTCTAAGAATCTTTTTTCTTCTTCTGATAAAGTTTCATTCAATGATATTTTTTTATATACTTGTAACATTCTTGATACATCTTTTCTTTCATATGTTAAAACTTCAATTATAAAGCTTTGACCAAAAGATTGCATTGATGTTAAAATAAGATCTACATCATTAAGAGAAAATGTATCATTTAAAAAATTACTTTCTGTAGATTTCCATTTAAGTTCTGTATTATTTATTTTAAATTTAGATATATCAAATTTTTGATTATATAATTTATAAAATATTAAATTTTCTATGGCGCTTGTTTTTGCTAATGCCAATGTATCTGATACTGAAGTATTGCCAAATAATGATTTTAATATAGCATAAAGTTTTTGAAAAAAAGACAAAACTTTTATATTTGTTATTGATGTTTTTTTACCACCAGTTGCCGCATATTCTTTAAATTTTTCCGCTAAATATTCTTCAATTTCTATAGGTGCGGCTTCACTAAATAAAATAGTTTTTTTAACACCATAAACTGTTGTAGTAAAAGTACCAGGAGTTTTTTTATAACTATTTAAAATATCAAGTCTTTCGTTTTCAGAAAGTATGTTGTCCCAATAAACATGGAAAGATTCATGATATACATCTACGCCTTGTGATCCTTTAAATAAAGTTATTTGATCTTTAAAAAAGCTTGCTAAATAATTTGGACCATATTCACTTATATTTTTTGATATAACTAATTTTATTTTTTCATTTTCATTAAATAAACTTTTTTCAAACCAATCTAAAGCATCTTGATTTTGTTCTGAAGTAAATTGTTCAGGTTTTTCATTTAAAGGAACAGAACTAAAATTAATTCCTTCAAAATTTACATCTAAATCTACATCTTTAGTTCCTTCATAACTTAAATAACTTCCAACACTGATAAGTTTATTTTCTGCATTTAATTGCGCAACAGTATACCCGTTTTTTATAATATGATCTTTATAAGTATATGGTGCATCTTCTGAAAATACTTTTAATTCTAAAACTGTATTTTCATTTTCTGTAGTTAATTTATTAGGAACATTTAAAATTGGACTATTTATTTGTGATGAACCCGACCAAGAAAAATTTAATATCGGTCTTACACTTTCTTTTATTACTCCGTTTTCTTTATAATGCTGTGCGTTTGCTGTAACTTCATCTATAGATTCTAAAACCTTTACATATTGATTTTTTTCTACTATTTTATCTCTAGACGTATCATTAGCAAAACTTTTTAAATCATCTATTGTTACTTTATCCGCATCAATTTGTTTATTATAAAATCTTACAACAAATTTATCTACACCCTTTTCTTTAATTTGTACATATTGAAAACCATACCCTGGATTTCTGTTATTTTGTAAATAAAAATTAATTAAATTTAATCTATAACTATTTTGATAAATGTTTCTTTTTTCTTCTATTATATTTCCTTCTGCATTTTTTATTTTTATTACATCTGACTGTATTAAATAATGTAAAATTTCAAAATCAGACTCACTTAAAGTTGAAACAGGTTTTGCAAATACTCTAAATAGTTTGTCAGAATTTTCTGCTTTTATTTCAGGATAATAATTAGCACCCTGTGTTGTTTTTATTATTGTTGTTTTATCAATATTTGAAATATCACTAAGCATGTTTGGCTTTTGTCTATTTTCATTTATAAAACCTGGACTGCTATTGTTTAAATCAATATTAAAATAAACATCTTTTTTATTTTGTACTAGTTTAATTTTATTTTTTATAAATTCAACATAATCATTAATTTGTTTTTGAGCTTGTTTATCTGCTGCATCTTTTTCTATTTTTTCTGTTTCTTGTAAATTTATAGAAATGCTTTCTTTTTGTCTTACTAATTGATACTCTTCTGATTTAATATAAAATCCAACAAACTTTCCACTATTACTTAATTTACCAGTATCATCAAATTTTGCTATTTCATTATTTTCATTAACTAATATTAAAAAAAATTGAGGCGTGTTTTTTTTATTTATAAAAGTATCACTAAAGTCTGGGTTGTTTTCTATTTCATTTTTATTAATTAATTTAAACTTTAGGTTATTTTCATTATTATTTTGTAATACACTTTGTATAATTTTAAACTCAAATTCAGTTTTTAAATCTGGAACATTGCTTTTAATATTATCAGATTTTGATTCAAATCCTCCTGTTTTAAATAAAATTCTTGACATTGCATCAAAAGAACTTTCATCTACATTATCAAACTCATTATCTTTTTTTGGTAAATTTGGGTCAGGTATTACATATGTAGCATTTCCAAGATTAGAATTAATATTGTTAAATAAATCATCTAAACTTTTTTCATTGTTTTTTGATATAGCATCTATTAAAATTGAAGATGATTTTTCTAAATCTGTTTTAAACTTTTTATTTAAATTAGTAACAACTAATGGATTGTCACTAATGTATTTTAAAATTACAGATGGAGTAAAAGCAAAATGTTGTAATAAAATTTCTTTATTTTCTTCATCTGATAATTCACTTTGAATAAACAAATTATTAACTTCTTTAAAAAGTTTAGGCATTAATTCATTTACATTAATTTTTTTTGCATTTGTTTTTAATTCATTTTCAAAAAGTCTATTAACATAGTTACCAAATAATTTTAAAGAAACAGGAGATACACAAATTTTCATTTTATTTACATTTATTTAATTCTGTTTTTAATTCTTCTTTTAATTGTTCATCACTTAAAGATTCTTCATTGATTACGAAAGTACTAAAATTTTCAATAGTATTTTTATAAGAATCTATTAATATTTCAAATTTATTTTTACTAATTTCTGTGTTAATTTCATTAATAACTACAGTCGTTTCTGGAGCATGAATTGATTCAACCTGATTAGAGTTGTCTAAAAAATAATCAATAACATCGTTGTTGTCACTAATTGAATTTAAAGTAAATTTTATATTACTTCTTGGAGTATTATAAATATCTACATTGTTTATAATATATAATTTTCCATTTATTTTAAAACCGTGCCCTTTAAATTTTTTTCCCATTTTTTCAAAAAGCAACGCAACATTGTTATTTAAAGCATCTTTTTGTGAAGAAGTCATATTATCTTTAACCGCATGCTTTAACATAAATGCTGTTTCTAAAAGTTCAATTAAACTAAATGTATTTACATTTTTTCCTATTATATCAAATTTTGGTTTTAAAATATCAAAAATTTCACTACTGCTTTTATAAAATAAAGTCTTATTAAAATCGTTTATTTTTTTTCCTAAATCTGTTTTAATATAAGCATCTTCTTCAAAAGGATCTATTTCAGTTAATTCATTTGTTTTTCCGCTATTTAAATTAACAGGCTTTCTTAATTCTTCTTCTTTATTTTCTTCATCTGGTAATTTTCCTTTATCTTCTTTATCTTCTTTTTCTTTAGCTAATTCTGGGTTATTAATAAGTTCGTTGTATTTATTAACTAATGCAATATATTCTGTTTTAGAATTTAAATTATCTAATATATTAATTGCATCTTTTTCTGTTATTTCTTTAGAGGACTTACCGTAAAGTTTTAATACTTCTTTATAAAATTCAGTATTTTCAACTAATTGATCCCAAGTTAACTCACTATTTATTGAATTATTATTTATAAAATCAATGCCTATTGTTTCTATTTCTGTTTCAGATTTAGTATCTTGCGATTCTGTTTTAAGTTTAGCTATTTCTTCAACTTTATCATTTATTTCTTTTTGTAAATCTGCTATCTCAAGCGTTAATGTGTCTGTTCCTTTTTCTTCTAATTGATTTTTTAATTCATTTAATTCCTTAGTAAGAGATTGAATAGTTTTTGTTTCATTTTCAGGTTTTTCTAGTAACTCATTTTCTTCAGTCTCTTCATTTTCTTCTTCATCATATAGTTCTTCTTCCTCTTCTGTATTATCTAAAGAAACTTCTTCTGTTTGTGTTTTAAGAACATTTATTTTTTTTATATCGTCTATTGTTGTATCAATTTTATTTTCTATTTCTTTTAATTGAGCTTCAAGATTTTCAATTTCTTTATCTTTAGTATCTGTAGAGTACCCTTCTGCATCATAAACAACTCTTTCCACATTTCCGTTCTCATCTAATTTTTCAATTTTTTGAACATCTTTAATAGTATACCCTCTACCTCTTTCTAAATTACTATCTTCTTCATTTTTTTTTCTTACTTTGCCTAATCCGTTGTTTTTATCAAAACTTTCTATAAACGTAACTCTATATTCTGCTTTAGCTGCTGTTGTTACTTTAGGACTTGAAGTTACATCAATGCCTGCATCTGCCATTCCTCTTTTGCTCTCTACTCTTTTATTTGCAAGTAAAACATCAACTTCTGATTGACCAACAAATCTATAAGTAGTTGTTTGTTCCCAATCTAACCCAAAAAGTTTGTACTCCTCTTGTGCTTTTTTATCACCATTTCTTGCTGCTATTAATGTTGATTCTAAAACATCATCAACTTCTTCTGTAGACTCATTATTTAAACGGTCTAATTCTATTTTTAATTGTTTTTCTTCTTTTTCTAAATCACTTAGTAATTTTTCTTTATCTTCTAAATCTTTAATAGCCTGCAGTCTACTTTCTTCTATTGCAGCACTTTCTTTGTTTTCTTGTTCTAACTGTTCAGGTGTTTTATCTAACTCTTCATTTAATTTTACTTCATCAACTTTTTTAACTTCTTTTATATTTTTTTTACTAAGTGCACTTATAGCAACATTAAAAACTTTATTTATTAATCTGCCTTCGTAATCTATTTCTAATAAAGAACTTATATTTTTTGTAAAATCTTTCCACAAAGTTTCACTTTTATCTGATTCAAATTCAGATAAAGTTTTTTGTAATTGAGCATCATTTAAAGCAGCAGTTAAAAAAGCTTCTCTGCTTTTAAAAAAATCAAGATCCTTAAGACTAGGATTTTTATATTTTTCTACCATTGCTGTTTTAGCAAGTTCCATTAATTCATCAATTTCTTTAGCTAATTTTTCATTATTTTCTAAATTAGCAACTATACCTTTTTGTACAATACCTGATGTAACTAAATTTTCAAACGACATGTTAACATTTGAATAATCAAAACTTGCAAATCTTATATCTAATTCTATAACTCCATCTTCTGTTATATTTACAGGAAGTTCATTATTAGTTACAAACTTTAATTGAATATTTTCAAAATTATCTAAAGTTGTTTCTATTAAAAATTTATCAGCATACAATAAATTTTTATTATTTTTTAACAACGCATTTAAAAAAGCTACTCCCTTATCACTATTTAAATCTAAAACTTCGCCTATTTTTATTTTGTATTTGTTAATTAATGTAGATAATTTTCTTTTGTCTGAAGTTAATTTTTTTCCTGAACCAAACTGTGATTTAGAATTTGTAATTTTTTTATTAGATAATTTTTTATGATGTTTTTGAATAATAGCAACTGCTAATTGATATTCTTCATTAGTAGCTTCTTTATTAGTTTCTACATTATAAATATTAGAAGGCATTTTATTATTTAAAATCAAATCATCTATTTCTGCTAAATTAAAAAAGAGACCGTTTTCATAAAGCTCATCTAACATTAAATTTGATATTTTTCTTTGTTCATAAGCTAAAAGAGATTCATAAATAATAACACCTTTATTTTTATCTATATTTTCATATGCTTGTTCAAGTGCAGATAAGTAATTATCTTTTCCTTCTGGGTCTAATAATGTATCTACAAATTTTTGATAATATTCATTGTCTTTACCTAAAGCTAAAACATCTTTTACTTTTTCAAAAGCTTGTTCTCTTCTTGATAAATCATTAGTTTCTTCTGCTTCTAAACTTTTTAATGTAGGTTCTTTTTTTTCAAACGTATCAAATATTTCTAAGAATGTTCCATATAATTTTTCATCTGCTTGTATTTTACCATCTTTTACAGTTGCTTTAGAGTAATCTAAATAAGCTTTCTTTCTTTTTTTTAAATTTTGTAAATTTGCATAAACATCTGTTCCTTTTTCTGGAGACATTTCTTCAATTTCTTGTATTTCACCATCTAATATTTTTAAAACTAAGCCTAAATCTTTTGAATTGCTTAAAGCATTTATTTCTAAGTTATTCATAGTAGAAATTTCTGCTAAATCATTTTTAACTTTTTCAATACGTTCTGCCCTGTTTTCAATATTAGAATAAGAAAAAACTAATTCTTTTTGTAAATCTTTATATGCTTTATGTTGAATATATTTTGTCAAAAATTCAGGATCTGTATTATCATTAGGAATCTGAACGCCAACTCCATATTTTACTTGTACTGCGTCATATACATCTCTTAAATTATCTACTGCGTCTGCTTTTTCATTTAATTTATTTTTATATTCATCTATATTATTTTCATTAACATCAGCATTTTCAAATATATCAGATAATTCTTGAGCAGTAAAATTTTTTGCCATGTATCTTAAATTATTTGAAAATTCAGATTCAATTCCGGCTTCTAATAAAGCATACATTCCTGATGTAAAAGAATCATGTTTAGTATCATAAAAATCTTTTGTGTTACCTTCTGATGCAGCGTTTAACATTTGTTCTTGCAGTTCTACTTGTTCGTGCAAAGGTCTATTAAAAGTAGATAAAAATGTTTGTGACTCATTAAAAATTGCTTCTAATTGTTCAGCTTTTTTTACTAAATTTTCTTTATATTTTGTTCTGTCAATTTTAAATTGCTTTCTGTTTTTAATAAATTTAGCTACTCCTTTTCTAGAAAAAACATTATCATTTTGATTAGTTACAAAATTTGTAACAGAGCCTGTAATCATACCAGCTGGAGATGCAAATGCTCCCATAAAAAAACCTGCAGCATAAGTTCCTAAACCTTCCCAAGTAAAGATACCTTTATTATCAGAATTTTTTTTACCATCTCCAAAAACTGAAGTATTAAAACTATTCCATAAATCATTATACTCGCCTCCTTTTATTTGTTTAGAATAAATGTTGTATTTGTTCTTTTTTAAATTTATTAAATCTTTATTTAATTTTCCTCCATAATACCTTTGACTTGTATTGCTAATTACATCTTGACTTATTTCTTGAAATCCCTCCATATTATTTCTAACAACTGCGCTTATAATATTTTTTGGAGTTACCCATTGTAATTTTTTTTGTGCTGAACGCCCAATATATTTAAATATATTTGATGATGCTGCTTGGACGGTTGTTTTATTTACTCCTTTTTTTAAACCTCTAACTGTAAATCTTCCAACAGTATTAATATTTTTAAAAAATTTATTAGCCGATTTCATTCCGCGCATAACATTATCAAATGTTACAGCATTAGTTAAATAAATTAAACCAAAGTTTGCTTTGTAAGTGCTTGTATAAACATTATTTGCAGCATTTTCAATTTTTCTTAATGCCACATTTGAAATTGGTGTGTTATATCCATTTATTTTATAAAAATTGTCATAAGCTTTTTCTGAAAATTCTTTTCTTGCTAAATCAGATTCTAATTTTGATTCACTGTGAGTTAAAGCAAATTTTCTTGCATCTCTAACCACAGCTCCTACTCCACTCATTACTATTTTTGCATTACTTGCTTTTTTAAATTTGTCAGCTGTTCTAATAAAAGTAGCAACATTATTAAAAGGAAGTAAAGATTTTCCAAAACCCGTTAGTCCTCTTTTTACCCAACCCATTTTTCTTACTCTTTCAACATCAGCAAGAGCATCAATTGCTTTAAGTCCAGGCACTTTATTTAATAATTTTAATCCTCTAAATAAAGCAGTGCCTGCAGCTGCTGCTCCAGGAATAATAGAAGTTCCTAATGTTTCCGGAGCAGCAGCTGCAGTAGCACCAAATATTGCTAACTCTTCTAAAGCTAATCCTCCTATTATACCTACAGTGTAACCTGAAGAAAGAGCTGTGTTATGCAACCATCCAACTAAACCTTTTTTTGATGAAGAATAGTTTTTCATAACATCATCAAACTTTAAATAGTTGTCGCTATCTGAAAGTAAATTTAAACCAAATGTATCTTTTACACCAATGCCTGCTAGTTTACCTACACCAGGCAAAGTTCTCAAACGTAATAAATCTAAACTACCAACATTGTTTGAGTCATTATATATTTCATCAGACGTTTTTTGACCTTTTACATTAATTGGTTTAAACCCTAATTTACCATAAATTTTACTTCCATAAGTTGCATATTTATCTATACCCAAATCACTATTAGATAAATAAGAAGTTTGCCCAGCTTTAACTGGATCAATTATACTAGGAATTTTTTCAATTAGCGCTTCATTAAACTTTTGATCTAACGGAGAAGGTTTAATTTTTGTATTAGGAGTTTGCATTTTATTGATTTCTATCTATTGAATTTTGCCATTTGCCTTGCGCTTTTAAATCAGCAATAGTTAGTTCTTTAAGTCGCTCATCAAATAGTTTATAAGCGTCATCATAACCAATTGCACTAGCATTTGACATGCTATAAGAATAATTTTCCATGTTTTCTGAACCAGAAGGATACTCGTATTCAATATTTAAAATAAAAGAATCTGTAGCAGAATCATACGTCATCTTTGCTTCCTTGTATTTATTTTTACCTTGATCATTATTATCTTGGTATATCATCATATTTTTGAATCCTTTTGTTTCAAAATTAAGTGAACCTGTAGAACGTGAAGTTGCTCTAAAAAAATCCTCATCAGCATCTTCAAGTAGGTCTTGTTTTATAAAAATATTTATTTTTTCTCTTTTAATTTTACCATCTTTATCTTTGCCTATATTTTTTGAAAACTCGTATCTAGAAAAATCTTCTATATTGGTGTTTCTATAAAATGTCATTTGAGCACCGTCTAAACCATCTCCAGAAAAAAAGCTATTTAGTTTAGCAGCATTATTTTCTTTATCATCTTCTATATCATCTATAGTCATTACATTTAATCCAGCTAAAGTTTCTTTATTGTTAAAGATTTTAATTGACCTTTCATCATTTTCAGTTATAAATTCTCCTGAGCCATTTTCATCTAGTACTAAATTAAATATTTTTTGAACATTTATTTGTTTTGAACCTTCCTGATTGTCTAAACGTCCATCATTATTTTCTAAATTAACATATGGATATGATACTTGTGGATTTACTCGATCAACAATCTTACGTATTTTGCTATCTTCATAACCTTTAAGTTTAGCTATTTCAACATTATCATATTTTTTTTTATATTGACCAGTTAAATAACTATAATAATCTTTTGCAAATTGTTCTTTATCATCACTGTACGAATCAATACCAAAAATTCCAGTAAAACCAGCAAAAGCACGTTCTGCTTGATTCCAGCCATAACTATTATTTTGGGCATAACCTAATTGATAAAGTTTAGAATTGTCATTTAAAAATTGTTTATTGACCGGTTTTTGGACTTGGTAATTTGAAAGATCTTCATATGGTGTACTATAAACTGGTTGACCGGTAAACTTGTTTATCCCAATTATTTTTCGTTGTTGGTTATAGTTTACATAACCCATTATTTTTTTATCAGCATTAACTAAACTTCTAAATTCATCAAATCCTCTTATCATTCCTTTTTCATCTACTAAATGGTTTACTAGTATAGAAAAGTCTTTTTGATTTACTTGATTTA
>Ga0181348_1000406_pt1 | contig 18560 bp, 29 predicted proteins | sample Su13VDMM110DN_FD_130092 | JGI IMG/M metagenome (GOLD analysis project Ga0181348, IMG submission 130092) | Freshwater viral communities from Lake Michigan, USA - Su13.VD.MM110.D.N | ecosystem: Environmental > Aquatic > Freshwater > Lake | place: USA: Michigan | collected 2013-07-16
CATGGCGCGTCGCGTGTGCGCCTACTACCGGGTAGCCTGCACGCCTGCGGTGGCACGCGGCATCACCGCTTCGTTCAGGAAGGGCTTGGCGGCGTGGAAGTCCGGTGGTCATCGCCCCGGAGCCACGGCACAGAACTGGGCGGTCGCTCGCGTGGCCTCCCTCGTGGTGGGCGGCAAGACGAGCGTGACAGCAGACCGCAACGAGTTTGCCGCCTTCCCCGCTCCGCTTCGCAGGGCTATCGAAGCGGCGCGGCCTGCCGACGTTCGCGCCCTCCTGCCTTCGTAGCACTACAGGCGTCCGCGCTCGCTTGCTGGGGCGCGGGCGGCTGCGTACACTCGTCCGAGCAAGGAGTTCGCTGTGGCCCGTCGATACAGCCAACACATCCGCAACAACCCCACCAAGGGGAACACTTCCCACGGCTTCCTTGATGAGGACAGCGACGAGGTGTTGGCGAGGGGGGATGTCTTCCTCCGCGTTATCTTCTACAACGCAATGGCTCCGTTCAAGGGACTTCCCGTGCCGAAGGGTCAGGTCGCGGGCTACCGCACGGTCATGGCCTCGTCCCACAACCCCACGCACAAGCAGGCGGCTGATTGGGCGTACTGGGCCGCGAACAAGTACAACCGTGGAACGACGCACCTGTTCCCCGAGACATACGACATCTTCACTTACCGTGACCCGTTCTTCGGCAGGAACATCACCGTCATCGACGTAGGCATGGGATCGTAAACGAGCGTGGAGTACAAGGCTGTCATCCCCCCTGTCTCCGGGCTGGTCGTTCAGCGGCCCGGAACCTTCGTGCATGGGAACGCGACCTTCGTCGTGCATCCCGGCGCGGAGGCGTGGGCACCTGACAGCCGCTTCATGGACACGCTCGGAGGGTGGGCACCGCCCAACACGGTGATTCACCTTCACCCTCGGAGTGAAATCCGAGCGTGCTTCGCCAAGGACAACCCGCATCAGCGGTTTCCCAAGAAGCCCTTTCCCTTCCGCGCGTGGAACGCCCCGCACAAGGGCATCCGCATGTTCGTAGATGACACGGAAACACCCGACAGCGTGAAGTGGGGCATCCTCCACGAAGTTGGCCATTCGTTCGTGACGCACATGCCGGGCTTGAACCGGCTCCGCAAGATTCCCAAGCCGCTCAACTACGCCACGAGCGATGAAGCGCACGCGTCCGTACCGGAAGAGCAGTTCTGCAACGCCTTCGCGGACTACCTCGCCCCTCGCATGGGCGTGGCGGGCGCGGGATACGACCGCGCGTGGTGGCGCAAGCGCGTGGAAGCGTACGGTTACGGTGCGGAGGAGGAACGAGAGCACTCAAACCCGGTGCTGTCGCTCGCCCTCGCCGCTGGGGTGATGTACCTCTTTCGGCGTCAACTCTTCTCCGCTGGGTGAAACATGGCCAAGTCCAAGAAGTCCTCGCGCCGCTCGAACCCCCGCCAGAACTTCTTCGGCTTGACGAAATCGAGCGAGCCTCGGGGCCAGTTCACGGTGAAGGGCACGGTCGATGGTCGCCGCTTCATCAGCAACGAGATGACGTTCGCGCGCACGGTGGCTCTCCTTGGAGAGATCACCTCGATGAGCACCTCCGAGGTCGAGGCACTTGTTCGGCAGGCCGACAAGCATGGACAAGTGGCCATTGTGGACGTTCGCTCGGGCGGCAGTCTGACCATCGCGCGGGCAGCGGTGCGTGCTAACCCTCGCAGGAACCTGTTCGGGTTGTTCAGTAGCCGCCTCGATTCGCTCAAGGGCGTGCGCTTCCATGTGGGCGGGCGCGAGAGCGACCGCCGGGGCGCGCTCCCGCTTCGCCTGCATGCCGTAGACGCGCGCACGGCCATGCGAACGGTCGAGGAGTTGGTCGGCCTTGACCAGCGGGACGCGGAGGACGTTGTACTTGAGGCCGCGAAGTACGGGCGTGCTTCGGTGGACAACCCGGTGACGGGCGGAGTGGTTTCTGTCGTCGTGGCGAACGAGATGCTCGTTCAGACGAACACGAGGGGCGCGCGCGCGAACCCCAAGTCAAACCGGAAGCGCAATCCTCCGTTGTCCGTGGGCTGGACGTACCGTGGCTACAGGGTAGTGCAGATGTTCCCCGACCACGTTGTCCTCGCCGTTCCCACCAATCGGGGGACAGACCGCTCTGTCGAGTACGTCGAGGTCGGCGGTGCGAGCGCCTACTCCGTGAGCAAGGGCATCGACGAGATGGAACTGTTACGCGCAATGGAAGGGATGCCCACCTTCCGCTACTAGGATGGGTTACCCGGCCACATGCTCCAGCGCATCTTCGCGATTCACACCAGCACGCACGCCCCTGAACTGTCCACCTCTGCGGCGTTGACGAAGGCGTCGCTCTCGCGGTTGGTGCAGTACTTCCCCAATGCGGAGGTTCGTTGGGTTGATGCCGCCAAGTTGCGCGTCGCCCCGAACCTCTCCTGCTACGCCAACGGCAAGCAGAACTGTGGCGACCCGGCAGCCGGGCCGTACCGCTGCTGGGCGCAGCACAACGCCAAGGGCGCGGACGAGATGCCGGTCATCTACGACAACCTCGCGTGGTGCGACACCTTCATCGTGTCCACCAGCAACCGCTGGGGTTCTCACTCCGCCATATTGCAGAGCATCATCGAGCGGATGAACACGCTGGAGAACCAAGGCGCTTCGTGGGGCGAACCCTACCCCATGCGCGGCAAGAAACTCGGCGTGGTGGTGACCGGTCTGCATTGGAAGACGACGCAGGTTGCCAAGGAACTCATCGACGCGCTGAAGTGGTGGGGCTTCGCGACGAGCGAAGACTGCACGCTGACATGGCAGCGGAGCAACGACCCGTTCTTCGAACAGCCCGACAACAGCCTGCCTTACGAGCAGAAGTGGTTGCTCACGGAGAAGGGGCGGGTCGCGGTGGACAAGTTCGCACGCACGGTGGCGCACGCGCGCCGCGTGGTCGTCTGACGGATGCACATCTACGACCCTCCCTTCATCCGTCTGCCCGTGCTTGAGCGTATCGAGCCGCGCGCGCCCAACCGAGGGACAGCGTTTCTCGTGGCGTACAAGTTGGCCAGCGGAGAGTACAGCATGCTCGGGCGCGACCCGCAGACGAACATGCTGTGGACGGAAGTGCGGAGGAACTTCATTAACCGCCACGAGCAGCAGGCCAAGAAGTTGCGCGAGCCGTACTGGAACAAGGACGGAACGCCGACGCCTCGACACCTCGCTCTGCTCATGTGGGCCTACACTCCCACGCCCGAGCGCACACAAGAGTGGTTGCGTCGTGGTATGAAGCCCGCATGGCCGTCGCTTTCAACTCCAACCGCCTCCTCGCCTCGCTCGGGTTCTCCGGCGCGAGTTTCGCGTTCCTCCGCCTCGCGGACGACAGCGACGAAGAAATCAGCACCCGCCTCGAAGCCAAGGGCCAAGAAGTAACGACGGAGAGCATCACGGCGTACCGTCATCGCGCCGTGGTGTACGCGGCGCTCGCGGGCGCGGCGAGCGCGCTGGTGTATCTGAAGAGCGAGGACGACAATGGCGGCTGAACTCTCGCGGAGCCAGAACGGCTGGCCCGCCTCCCCTGACGCGTCCGCCATTGGCATCGTCACAGTAAAGGTGCCGGTCAAGAACGGTACGGCATCCGTGCAGGTGTCGAGCAAGGTCGCGCACATCTTCGAGCACCTCATCAAGTGGTTCGACGACAACATCGAGCCGGTCAAGCCCGGAGAAACGGGAGGGTACAACTACCGTCCTATCCGAGGCTACGAAGACCAAGGCATCCTCTCCAACCATGCCTCCGGCACCGCCATCGACATCAACTCGGTCGCGCACTTCCTCGGCAAGGAGAACACCTTTCCTCCCGAGCAGATGAAGATGCTCTCGGCCAAGGCCAAGGCGCTCGGGCTGCGTTGGGGCGGAGACTACACCGGGCGAAAGGACGAAATGCACTTTGAGGTGGACTTCTCGCCCAACGACAAGACGGCGATTGCGAACAGGGCGGGCTTTTCGTCTGGTTCCAGCAACGCGCTCCCGTGGGTCTTCGCGGGCGTCATCACCCTCGCCATTGGTGGGACGGTGTGGTACTACCGCGACGAACTTCGTGAGAAGTTGAGGCCAAACGGATGAGGACGAACGGGCAGAACAGGGCGCTCCGTGCAGCGGTGGCCTTCATACAGCGCATCCCCGCCAATGACCGCTACCTGTCGTACGTCCGTCCTCGCGTAGACGAGTTGGTGGAGGCCGTGCGCGAGGGTGCAGAGGGTGTGACCGTCCATGACTTCGATGGTTCGAACCATCTCGACGTTGAGTTCGCGGACACGGAGGGCAACATCACGCAGGTGTCCTTCCGCGACAACGGGCTGTTCCACATCTCGCACTACGACGAGGACGCGGACGGGTGGGCACCGGCCCATGTGGCCCTGTAAGTTGGAGTGCTAGGGAAGCACGCCGCCTTGTACGGAGTGCGGTAGGTTCGCACCATGCCGTCCTTCATCTCCTCTACCGCTTCCCGCCTCGGCGTTGCCGGGCAAGACCCCCAGCCCACGACTGCGACCGAGAAGCAGTTGATGCTGGCTCCGTACCTCTGTGTCTCGTATGAGAAGGAGGAGGAGGTTTACCAGCCCGCGCGCGTGGCAGGCATCGCGCTCGGGCTACTCTCGCTCGTTTCGGCCACGAAGGTGCCCGACCGCTACGGCCTGCTCAAGGCCGGGAGCGCGCTCACGGGGCTGTACCTGATGGGGTACAACAGCGTCCGCTTCCTTGAGGTCAAGGAAGAGATTGAGCGTTACCGTGCGGAGTTGGAGGGCGAATGAACCCGAACATCATCAACGCGCTGCTGGGTGTGTGGGCTTCGCTTCGTGCGGAGCATCAGTTGTTCTGGACGTTTCATTGGCGGAGCAAGGGCACGCCCTACTACGCCGACCACCTGATGTTCCAGCGGCTCTACGAGGCGCGTGTCGAGGAAATCGACCGTATGGGCGAGGTCGTCATGGCGCTCGGTGGCCCGTCCGCCGTCGATCCCGTGCGCTCGTGGATTGGCGTCAAGGACGTAATCGACCGCACCGTGGAGGCTGCGGGCCTCTCCGATGTGCAGAAGTCCATCGGCCTCGTGCGTGACACGCTCGCGCGCATCGACGCGGCGAACACCATCCTTGGCGACAGCCCCTACGCTCTTGCCGTCAACAACGTACTCGCGGGCATCGCTGACAAGCACCTCGAAGCCCTGTACCTCCTCCAGCAGAGGGCCGCATGAAGTCCCACCACGCTCACATTCGTTCTCCCCTCGCTCTCCGTTCTGCTGTGAAGCAGTACGGAGCGGACGACGGCGTGTTTGGCCTTGACGACGCGTTTCAGGTCATCGTCACGGGTGGTCTGCTCGTCGTGGCGGCGGGCGTTGCGCTGGCTATCGGCCCGCACCCCTTTTCCGACCCGTTCGGCATCCGTAGCAGCAAGAAGAGGAAGGAGTAGCCATGTCATCCCTCGCTGTTGGCCCGTCCGGGTACGGACGCAACTACGACTACGTCCAGCCGATGCAGGGGCGCATGGCGCGTCAGCAACTCGCGCGCATCTGCATGGACGCTCGTGCGCTTTACAACACCATCGACGACAACGACCGGCTCCCGGCGTGGGTGATGAAGAAGGTCGCTACTGCGGAGGACAGGCTCCACATGGCGGCGGACTACATCCGTTACAAGGCGAACCCCACCCTTCAGGCGTACGAGTACGGGGCGAACGACCCCTACATCGGACTGCCCGACGGTCGGATGATTAAGAACACGCTCATCGGCATCGAGCGGGACGCGGCGTACCTCGCCTCCGTCATCGGTGACAACGACCGTGTCGCGACTTGGGCACCCAAGTTCATCTACACCGCGCAGGACAGGCTCAACGTGGTGACGGAGTATTACCGCAGCCTTGGACGCCAGAGCGCGTACGCAGGAACGAAGGAGGACAAGGAGGCCGAGGCTTCCCCCTTCAAGTTCGCCCTGTACGCCATCGCGGGCTTCGCACTCCTGTCCATGCTGACGAGCGGTAGCAACGGGGAGCGTTACTGATGAACCGCTACGGCTACCCCGGAGTGCAGGGCAAGTTCCTTCCCGACGACGGCTCGTTTACGTCGATGACGCAGGGGGAGGAGCGCCCGTACCTGTGCGTGGCGTACGACACCGAGCAGGCCACGGTTCAGCCGCTTCGGCTGGCTGCGGGCCTCATCGGCGGGCCGACGGTCATGTACGCCGCATCGCAACTTCCCGAGGAGAAGCCCATGCTCCGGGCGGTTACCTTCCTCGTGGGCGCAGGCATGTCGTACTGGAGCCTGTGGGTGTGGAACAAGGCCGACACAGCGATGAAGGAAGGGCCGTAGCATGGCGAGTGGTTACAGCCTCGTCGGAGCCAACATTCAGGACGAGGGCAGTAACCTCGGCTTTGCTGGCTTCCTCAACTTCACGGGGGCTGGCGTCACGGCCACAGTTAGCGGTAACGTCGCAACCATCGTTATTCCCGGTGGAGGAGGCGGCGGAACGCCCGCGCTTCCGTTCACGAGCGTTCAGTTCAACAACGCCGGGTCGTTTGGTGGTTCGTCGAACTTCACTTGGAACGGCACCAGCCTCGTGGTCACCGACGGAGCGGGCGTCACGGACACGCTCTCGCCCGGAACGCTGCTGTTCACGACGGCGGGCACCGGAACCATCTCCGTAAAGACGGCAGCGGCGGCAGACGGCCCGCTCAACTTCGACGTTCTCGACCTTCAGGTCAACGGTGCGTCGGGCCTCTCGGGGCAGGTGCTCACCTCTGCGGGGCCGGGCGCTTCGCCCACATGGGCCTCTGTGCCGAACGCGTCTGGATGGGTGGACGCAGGCACGACTGTCTACCTCGCGACCTCGACCGATGTAGTCAGCATCGGTAGCAACACTCCGGTGACCAACCGGAAGTTGTCGGTCTACAACACCGGAACGAACCTTGGTGTGAGCGTCGTAACGCTCGCCAGTACGGACAACGTGCTGGAGACTTTCGTTTCGGGCGAGGCGAACCTCCGCTACAGCGTCAATGGTAGCGGGACGACCTTGTGGGGAGCGGGTGGCGGCAGCGCGCTCGACACGCGCCTGTATCGCACGGGCGCGGCCACGCTAACGCTCGACAACGCGGCGGCAGGAGCGGCCACGTTCGCTCCGGGTGCCGACAGCGTGGGGGCCATTGGTACGGCCAGCCTCCGGTGGGCAAACCTGACGGGTAACGCTCACAACGTCTTTGGAACCCTTGGGGACGCCAACCCCACGGCCACGCTCACCAGCGCCACCTTGCGTTTCGGGCCGGGAGGCGCGTCCGCCGTGGACGCCCGCGTGTACCGCTCGGGAACGAACACCATCACGGTGGACAATGCGGGCGGAGGAAGTGCGCTTCTCTCCGTTCTTGGAACCACGCAGGTTCAGCGGTTTCAGACCGCTATCGTCACCACCAACGCATCGCCTTACGCCGTGACCTCGACGGACTGCGTTGTCCTCGCCAACCCCGGAGCGGCGCAGACCATCAACCTTCCGGGTGCCGCTGCGGGCCTGACGGGCCGCATGATAACGGTCAAGCGGGCGAACAACAGCGTCAACGTGGTGACCGTCGGAACGGGCGGTGGCAACATTGACGGAGCGGCATCGCGCGCACTCGCGGGCGGGACGTACGACAGCATCACCGTGACCTGTGACGGTACAAACTGGTGGATTATCTAGGAGGCAGGAATGGCGTTCACCGTATCTCCGCAGACTGCGCGGGCCTCGGCCCCCGGTGCGTCAAACGACAGCACACAGGGCTTCGTCATCGGCTCGATGTGGGTAGACACCTCGACTGCGCCTGACACGCTCTACATCTGCACCAGCAACGCGGCTGGAGCGGCAACGTGGATTTCCGCAGCAGGAACGACTGACCACAGCCTGCTCGATTCCATCTCGTTGGGCTGGGCTGCCTCCGGTCACACCGGGACGACCAACTCGGTGGCCTGCTTCGGTGGTGCGGGCGCGGCGCTCAACGTGCAGGCAACCGTTGAAGGCACCGTGCTGACCTTCACGGGGGGCGTGCTGACGTTTGCTTCCTTTGCGGGAACCGTCGCGTACCTCTCCGAAAAGGCGTTCGAGATTAACTACAACTTCGGCTTCACCGATGCCGCTTCCTCCGCGTTCGTGCTCGCGGGAACGATGGTGTAACGAATGGCGCTCTCTGCTCTGAACTGGCGCATGTGTTCTCCACGCACGCTCCAGCCCGGCTACACCATCACCTCCATTCTCGATGCTCTCTACACGATGGGCACCGACACGACGTACGCCGACGGGACGACGCGTACGCCCGGCAGCGGAAGTGCGTGGACATGGACGCGTGACACGGCGCTGGCTGGCTACAACACCGCTTGTATCGGCATCCCGCCCGTAAACTCGCTGGGCATGGCGTACATTGTGGCAGGGGACACCGTCGTTCGTGCTCCAACGATGAACACGGACGCTTGGACACAAAACCTCCCTGTCGTCGGCATGAACAAGAACAGCGGTTCCTACAACTCGTGGGTGGCCGCTGCGCCCATGACGAGCGGGCAGTTTTCCGGGTACATTCGCGCCGCTGCAACGACGACGGCGGTCACGACTGCGTTGCCGAACTACCTCTACCTGTTTGAGTGTCAAGAAGCCTTTCATTGCGTGTGGCTGGGAGGCGCGTCCAACACTCCGCTCATGTGGGGCGGAGGAGCCATCATCGACCCGCTCTCGGCAGCGGCAGCGAACGCTGAAACGGATGGGCGGCTCTACAGCATCTTCTCGTCGGGGGGCAGCACATACTCAACCTCTACTTGGCTGGCGGCGGGTGGCGGGTGGCTTAACGGCCTAGCGGGCAGCAACGACCCGCACCTGTACACCTTTAATGTCGGCGCTGTGTCCACCACGCGTCCGTGCGCCAAGATTGGCTCGTTCTCCCCGACCATCAACCTCGTCGCGCCGAACGGCGAAACGCCCAACATCCCCTTCTCCGCGTACTTCACGGCGACGGGGCAGTACGCGGGACAGTTCCGTCAGATTGGCATTACCCGCATCCTCACGACGGGCGCGGAGCAGAACGTGCAGGGCGTGTCCAAGGGGTACACCATTGGTGGCCCGCAGCAGGCATCTGTGGGAACCATCATCCTGTCGTACTAGGGAGGACGCATGCCTCTGCCCACGCTGACATGGCGCGCGTTCACGCCCGTGACGCTCTCCGCGAACACAACCGTGGCCATTCTCGACGCCATTTACACCAATGGCACGGCAACGGTGAACTACGCGGACGGTACTCCGCGCCCCGCGCCGGGAACGGTGGGCAGTACGTCGTGGACTTGGAACCGGGAAAGCCCTGCGGGTGTGACCGTGTCTGCGTACGGTTCGCCCCCGCAGCCCATCGCGCCTGACGCCATGATTCCCACGACCTACATCGTCGCTGGTGCCTCGGCTCTGCCCGGCTCCGGCCCAACGATGATTAGCCCTGACGCGAACGCTATCAACCGACTGAACCTCGGGATGGTCAAGAATCCCGGTGCTTATACCAACTGGAACGCGTCAAACCCGTTCACATCGGGCAACTTCTCCGGGTACGGGTGCGTTTCGCCTGCGACTACGAGCATCACCTACGTCACGCTCTACATGTGGGAGTGTCAGGAGGCGTGGGTCGCCGTTCTCTTCAATGCCGGAGGAACGCAGGGCTACGTCATGGGCGGCGGCGCGTTTGTTGCTCCTAACGCATCGGGCGGGGGGAACGCCGAAACAGACGGGCGCGTGTACTCGTTCACGACGACGGGCATCACCCAGTTCATCGGCAACCTGTGGGTGAGCAGCATCAGCGCAAGCGTGGGGCCGTGGCGCGGGACGACCGCCGCCAACGGGTCGCGCTGGTATCAGTTCAACGCCGGGGCAGGCACGCTCCGAACCATCATTCGCTGGGCGAACGCGACGGCGGCTGCCATCTCCGCTACGTCTACAACCCCCGGCGGACAGTTCTTCTACCTCCCGTTCTTCCATGTAATCGACACGGTAACGGGCCAGTACCTCGGAGAGATGCGGCAGATTGGGGTCACCCGCGCCGCGCGCACCGGTCAGCGGTGGGATAACGGTGGAACCATCGTCGCCTACATCCTCTCGTCGTCGTCGGCAGCGAACAATGAGTGCGCCGCCCTGCTCTACTAGGAGAACTCCGTGACCTACCATGACCGGCTGGTTGAGTACCTGACTTTCTTCCCCGACACGGCCATCATCGCTGTGCCGCTGGGGAACCTTGCGGAGGCGGGAACCATCCCGAACGTGAGCATCATCGAACACGATGCGTACTACAACGAGTTCCGGGCTGCCGACGGCACCGTCCTCGCACGCGTGGTTTTCCCCGGCTAATGCTCCGCGCTGCTGTTTCCATCAGGGTCACCTGCGGGCCGTATGTCCTGCGGCTCTTACGCGCGCCCACCATGCTGCACTACCCTTCGGTGTGGTCAAACGCCGGAGGGTCGGTGGAGGACGGGGAGATGCCCGCACAGGCTGCCGTGCGCGAACTTGCGGAGGAAACGGGTATCTGCGCGCCGCCGCATGCGCTCGTGTACACGCACACGAGCGTGGAGGCTCCGTTTCTCGTGCGCCATTACACGCTCGACCTCAACCATCCGGTTGAACCTGTTCTCAACTCCGAGCATGTCGCGTGGAAGTGGTGCTGAAGTGCTCTCCTCCCCTGCTTGACTTTGACTTGGAGTTAGGGAATGTAGGTCATGGCCTCCCAACTCCTCGTCAACGTACTTTCCGTCACGGGCCTTGGGGTCGGGGTTTCCATTACGCTCCCCCACGGCTTGATAAGCGGAGGGGCATCCGTCACGCCTACACTCGTGTTCCCTGACAGGATGACGAGTATCATCGTGACAGGTGTCACGAGCACGGATGTAACATTCAGGAACGCAGGTACAGTTTCCGAAACGGCGAACTTCAGGTGTGAGAGGGGCTGGCAGCCCGAGGTCGATGCCTTCTCCGTCACTCCGATGCTCTGGCAGGGGGGGACGGTAGGGGTAGCAGCAGACCCTTCCAACGCCGCCCCTTCGCAGCCGAACACGGCAGGCGGGTGGTCGGACTACGAGGAGTTCGAGGTTGAGGCGCAGGGGCCGTCCGCGAACCTCATCGGAAGCACATCCGTCGTGCTCCGCTATGCCGCGTCGTCGTTACCGCAGCAGCATTGGGTCGTGAGAAACGGGCGTATCATGCGCCATGATCGAGATTACTCGCTAAATGGGAACGAAATCGTCCTGACCCGAGTGCTGACGGATGGCGACGTACTTGTCGTGTACTACAACAAGGCAGTTGCCTAGCCACGTTACACCATCTAACCTCTTGAAAGTACAAGCAAACCTTACTTGAACTTGTCAGGATGCGTACCGCCACCCGCATGCGTACCTTTGAGGTGAGGGGGGCTTCTCCCTCACGTTCCCACACCCAAACGCTAGGAGGCCATCGTGGCCATCACGCAGACGTTCATCTCTACCGAGGATCTCGGTTCCAACATCATCACCGTCGCCAAGTTGGCGCTGGCCCTCGACCTCAACGACTCGACCCGCCTCGTCAAGGTCAAGGACATCGACGGCTCCAGCGTCGGCGCGCAGGTCGCCAACAAGAACTACGTTGACAACCGGAAGGCTGCTTCCGACGCCGCTCTCGCCGCCGAGGTAAGCCGTGCGATGGGTGTCGAGGCGGGCCTTCAGTCCGCTATCGACGCCGAGGTCGCCGCGCGCACCTCTGCGGTTTCGACGGAGGCTTCGGCTCGCACCTCTGCGGACACCACGCTTCAGAACAACATCAACGCCGAGGCTGCGTCCCGCACCTCTGCCGATGCTGCGCTGAACGCGAGCATCTCCGCCGAGGTCACCCGCGCTTCCGGCGTTGAGGCGACCCTTCAGGGCAACATCGACACCGTGCAGTCTACGCTCACGGCGGCGATTACTGCCGAAACGACCCGTGCCACCGCTGCCGAGGCGACCGAGGCTTCTGCTCGCGCTGCTGCGGACGTAGTGCTCGCGAATGACCTCGCTGCCGAGGTCACCGCGCGCACCAACGCCGTCGCGACCGAGCGGAGCGCCCGTATCGCTGGCGATGCGGCGTTGCAGACCGCCCTTGCGGCGGAAGTCTCCCGCGCACAGGCCGAAGAGGCGGACATCCGTGTCGATTTCGCGGCTGCCGATGCAACGCTCCAGAGCAACATCTCCGCCGAAGCGGCTACCCGTGCGTCTGCCGACACCACGCTGACCAACGCCATCTCGGCGGAGGCTACGCGTGCTCTGGGTCAGGAGGCGGCTATCCGCTCCGAGTTCGCGTCTGCCGACACGAACCTCGACACCACGCTCCGTGCGTACGTTGTCGCGCAAGTCGCCGCCGAGGCTGCTCTTCGCGCGACGGCGGACTCGGGTCTGGCGTCGGACATCGCGGCGGAGGTCGCTCGTGCGACGGCTGCCGAGGCGTCGCTTCAGGCGAACATCGACGCGGGCCTTCAGGGTCTTGATGTCAAGGAGAGCGTGTCGTCCCGTGCGGAGATGCCCGTCGGGTTCACCCCGGCGAGCCTCACGGGCCTCACGGTGGACGGCAAGTCCTACGTTGCCAACGAGCGTGTCCTCGTCATGTCTCCGGCTGCCGTCATGGGCATCTGGGATGTGAAGTCGGGTGCGTGGACTCGCTCCGTTGACGCGGACAACCTCGCCCTCGAACTCAACGTGGGTGCCTTCACCTTCGTCGAGTACGACTCGACGGGTTGGGTGCTCGGCAGCGGCGGCGTGTGGACGCAGTTCTCCGGTTCCGGCACCTACACGATGGGCAACGGTATCGCCATCGCTGGGACGCAGATTAGCGTCAACGCGAACGCGAGCGAGTTCATGTTCGACGCGGGCACCAAGGCTCTGTTGGTCAACCAGATCAACGGTAGCAAGTTGGTGAACTCCAGCGTGCAGTTGGGCAAGTTGGGGGCGGACGTTCTCCGTCGCCTCGGCCAGTTCGACGCCGAAATCTGTGAGAAGGTTGCGGGCGCTGCGAAGCGTGACTTCCCGCTCCCCGGAACCGTGTTCGCGGACATGGTTGAGGGCAGCGTGGTGGTCTTCGTGAACGGCATCAAGCGCCGCAACGCGTCGCTGTTCACGGACGGCGACTACAGCGTCATCAACGACGGTGGCGCTGCGAAGGTGCGCTTCGGCTACGACATCCCGGTGGGCGCGGAGTTCTCCGTGCTCTTCTCGAAGTCCAGCATGTGAGCGGGCTAGGTAGCCCTCGGGCAGCCTAGAACACAGGCCACTCCTCTTCACGGGGGAGTGGCCTCGTGCTATCTGGGCACCATGCCCGTCATCGTCACGCTCACGCTCAACGATAAGACCGTCCTTGTCGAGGCCGATAAGGTAGACAAAGACCCCTACCTCGACGCCAACCTCCTCTTGTTCGGCACGAAGGGGCTAGTCGTACCGGCACCGGACGGGGCGTCCTTCACCACGATGGTCTGGAGCGTGCCGAAGGCGCAGGTCAAGTTCTACGCCATCGGTCGGCGTGAGCCAACCCCAGCGATGCCTCCCGCACCTGTGCAGGCTGCCCCCGAGGCCGAGGGTAAACTCGTGACCGAGATGCCGGACTTCGTGCGCGAGGCAGGCGATGTGCTCGCACGCGACCGAGGCGAGGCACCTCCCGCGATGCCCAAGAACCGAGGCGGAAGAAAGAAGAAGCCCACTCCGCACTTGCCCGAGGATGAGGCTCCCGAGATTTCTGCGTGAGCGTTGTTGACCTTGCAGAGGCTCGACTCCTGCGTGAGGTCGCACGGCGTAAACCTATCGGGCGGCTCGCCGTCGAGTGGGTCTACGATGACGACGGAGAACCCATCGTCCGCCTGTCCTTCGACTACGACGAGGGAGAGATAGGCGACCCGCACACGTTCCTTGCACGCTACCTGCCGCCGCTCGCCGCTCACCTCTACTCGCTGGCGTCCTCGTCGGAGGGCGCAGAGGCCGGGCCAGCACCGGGTACGAACTTGTAGTGTCTCGAAACGCGGGGCGGCTCCGTGGGTAAAGTGGCGAGCATGTCTGCGTACACGCCCAACGGACGACTGTCTCCAGCCTGCCAGCGGTAGACCTCACGGGTGCTGGCTCTCAACTCCCTCGCAATAGCCTCATACGTCCAACCACCACGGCGAAGACGCACAACGTCCGCGCAGGGAGGGTAGCGTGGCTTCTTTCGACGAGGAGCGTCCATAGCCTTGACTTACCTTGCCTCACCCAGACTGGGCAATACGGACACATGTCGGAAACGCAGTCGTGGGGCGCATCTTTGTGGTTTTAGTGCTACGGGGAAAGATGAACTAGCCCCCGCGATGAATGTAGCGTGGGAATGGGTCAGGACGCATTGACAGTTGACTAAACGGTGGCTAGGCTCCCCCCATGAGCCTCGACCACTACTTTCGCCGCCCCGTCCCTGACGACGAACGCTACCGCGACCGAATCGCGGAGGAACTGGCCCTCGTAGAGCAGCACCGGCTGGAGCCGATGTTCCTTCGGGTGCGTGAGATTCTCGACCTCATGCCCGATGTGAGCCACAACATCCGTGGCTCCGCAGGGTCAAGCCTCCTCTGCTGGCTCCTCGGCATCACAGACATTGACCCCATCGAGTGGAGCATCCCGGTCACGCGATTCATGCACGCGCTGCGGCCCGATGCACCGGACATCGACATCGACATTCCGTACACGCGCCGCGAGGAGGTCTTCGAGCGCATCTTCCGAAAGTACGGAGACAGGGTGGCTCGGGTGTCGAACAAGGTGCATCACGATGGGGTGTTCCACCATTGGTCGCTGCATTGCGGCGGCATCATCATCCTCGACCACGCCGTACCTTCGCACATGCTCCTGCGTCCGGGGCAGTTGAGGATGAACAAGGACGAAGTGGAAGCGGCGGGCCACTACAAGATTGACCTTCTCGCGTCGCACGCCCTCGCGCAGTTGGACGAGGTGACCGACCGGCCCCTGTTCGCCTACCCGAGGGAGGACGAGCAGACCGCTGCCGTACTGTCCTCCGGCAAGAGCATCGGCATCATCGGCGGGGAAAGCCCAGCGTTCCGCAAGGCAGCCATGAGCCTCAACGTCAGCAGGATGGAACACGCTATCCTCGCCACCTCGCTCATTCGCCCTGCTGCGAGCGAGGGCGCACGCGAGGATGCGCCGCTGGTCTTTGAGGACGACGTAATCGACGCCATCGCGGACGCGGTCAGGTGCTCGCCAGCGGAGGCGGACGTAATCCGCAGGGCCGTAGCGAAGGGCAAGGACGTTGACCTTGACCCCGACCTGCTCCGCAAGGTCAAGCGGTTTCGGGCCTACGCTTTCTGTCGCTCCCACGGCGTGGCCTACGGTGCAGTCGTGTGGGCGCTCGCGTGGCACAAGGCTCGCAACCCCAAGCGGTTTTGGGAGGCGACGCTCCGCCATGCGCAGCCCATCTACCGCAGGTGGGTTCACCCGCACGAAGCGGCGGCGCACATCACGCTCGACCGTCCGCAGACGCGCCTGTTTCCCATGAGCCACGCGCAGGAGTGGAAGGAGTACGGCTACTGGACGAAGCCTGACATGCTCCCCGGCGCGTTCGTCAAGCCGGTCAGCGGCAACCTCGTCCAGTTCCGGGGGCCGCTCGCCACAGCGCGAAACTACACGACGAAGTACGGGAAGAAACTCTGCTTCCTCACGGTAGGCGTGGGCGACCGCGAGTACCTCAACGTCACCATGCAGAGCGCCCTCGACACATCCCGTTGGCGGGCGGTCGAGGGCGTTGCAGAAGTAGGGCCAAGCGGCACCTACTCCGGGCTGACCGCAAGGTCAGCGTGGATGGACTAGGACGACTTGCGCCGACCCTTCTTGAGCACAGGGGTGACTTCCACCTCGGGGGCGGTAGTCTCCTCGGAAGCGGCCACGACCTCCGCGACCTCTTCGACCACACTCTTCTCGCCAAGCAGCGTCCCCCACTCCTCGGCCAGCAGGCACACGGCCACGCCCGAAGCGGGGAAAGCGAGGTGAGCGCGACCGTTAGCGTCAATGTTCACATCAGCAACAGACAGTACGTCGCTGCCGCAGGTCAACGACGTTCCATCGCACTCGATGATGAAGGGGCCGAGGTCGAGGTGAGCCATGTGTACTCCGTAAAAGGAAAGGCGGGGGTTCGCCTAGACGTACCCCCGCCAGACCGAGTTTGCCACTAGGCTACGCGATGAGGTCGGCCCACTCGTCCGCCCGAAGAACGATGGTGATGCCATCGTAGGGCACAGGCTTGTCCTCGTAGTCCCTCTCGACCGTGACGATGACCGGGAAGTTGAAGGCGATACGGCGGGTGCCGTCCGCCTGCTCCGAGAAGTCGGAGAGGGTGAACTCACCGACCTTGACCTTGTTGAAGGTCGCGGTGATGACGCCCGCTTCGTGCGTCAGGGTGGTCACATCAATGTCGAGAGAGGCCATGCGTATGCTCCGTGGTGATTACTGGATGGCCGACATCCAGCGACCCACATATACCCGCGCCAGCACGCCCGCAGCACCCGATCCCGCGTTCGTGGACTTCACAAAGTTGAAGTCGGTCGCGGTGACGGTGGTGATGCTGTAGCAGGTGCCGACCGCGAGCGTGGGGATGGTCGGCGTGCAGATGAGCAGAGTGGGGGTGAAGCCGAGGCCGTGCGCGACGGTCAGGCTCGTGACGGCATCATCACCACCCGTGGAGGTGATGTCGAAGGTACGGATGTTGGCACCGGAGGCGGCGGCGACGTTGGGAGCGGTAAGAGCCATGATGAAGTCTCCTAGAGGTGAGAGGGGAGGTCAGTCAGCGAGGGAGTGGATGCGACCGACGTAGTAGCGAGCGACAACACCGCCGGGGCCGGAGCCTACGTTGGTGGACTTCACGGCGGTGAAGTTCGTCGCACCGACCGTGGTGATGCTGTAGCAAGAACCAAGCAGGGCGGTCGCGATGGTGGGACAGATGACCCACAGGTCGGGGGTGAACGTCAGACCGTGCGCGACAACCACATCGGTGTCGCCTGTGGCCGTGCTGGTGACATCGAACGTACGGATGTTCGCACCCGACGCTGCTGCCACGTTTGCGGCGGAGATAGCCATAGTGGCCTCCTAGTGAGTGATGGAGTGGGGAATAGCGAAGCGGAGTTCGACGACACTCCCCTCGGTTGCGTTGACGGAGAGGGCGGGCCTCCCCGTGGCGTCCGTTGTGAACGCCACCGTCGGTACGTCGCCAACGGTAGCACGGACGATGATGGTTCCGCCGAAGTTGCGGAAAGAGGTTTCGACAGCCTCGCCGTCGATATAGTTCATCGCGAGGAAGTCGCGCAGGTCACCCGCAGGCTGTCCCGCGAGCAACTGCTCGTTGGTAATGATGCCGGTGCCCTTGGCGCAAAGAGATGCGGAGAGGGCGCGGCGAAGGCCGGTGGCTACGTCCATGCCGGTTCCTCAATCAGCATACGCACTTCCACGCGGGTGTTGGCCTTGCTTCCCTCGAAGCGAAGCACGACCTTCCCATCCTTCAGACCCACGCGCACACGCATGGGCGGAACACCCGCACGCGTCCGCACGACGAGCGAGCCGCCGCCCATCCGAAACGCATCCGCGCACACATCCTCGCTGTCGAACGACGCCGAGAGGAAGTTGCGGAGCCGCCCGTTGGGCTGGTTCTCCAGCAGCAAGTCGTTGGTGACGATGCCGGAAGCGGACGCCAGAACGACCCCGAACGAACGGGACGACGGCTTCACGAATCCTACGGCGACCTGCATCGACCTTCCTCCGTTTAACGGCGGGTGGGTACGTCCATGTACTACAGGGAGGTCGGGTCGTCCGCTACGAACTTACCGGAGAAGGAGTGCTATGCGGAAACTTTGTCCGACGGGCTTGACGGCTGACGAAGCGGTGGCTACCTTGACCCCATGCCCCCCAAGCAACCTCTCGCTCCCTACGTTTCGGCCCGAGTTCCGGGTGCGGGAGCGCACGCCACGCGACTGACGGCCATTCCCGGTGTCCGTATCCAAGGGGAAGTCCTCTCCATCCCACACCACGCCCTCATCCTAGCCGAGAAGGCCATTACGGAGGCGGGCCTCGCGGTGTCGTCGGCTCGCTGGGCCAAGCCGATGCCCCGAACGGTGGAGTGGGAGGAGGTCGAGGCTCACCTTCGGGCGGGCGGGGAGGTGCGCGAGTTCGTGCTCGACGGCTTCCTCATTGGGTATCAGAAGGCCGCGCTGTCCTTCTCCTTCGCGCGGGACGGCGTCCACTTTTGGCATCCGACCGGATGCCTTTCCGGGGACACGCGCGTCGCGGTCAACCGTGCGGGGAAGGGTTTCACCCTGACAGTTCGGGAACTCTACCAGCGGCAGGAGGGCGCGACTTTTCAAGGTAAGAAGTGGAACCCCGACATTGTTACGCACGCCCAGTCGGACGTTGAGGGCTTCGTTCGGCTGAACACGCTGCTGGGGGTGGTCGAGACAGGCAAGCAGGAAGTGTTTGAGGTGCGCACTACCGGAGGGCGGAGCATCAAGGCGACCGCTTCTCACATGATGAGCA
>Ga0181348_1000408_pt1 | contig 18525 bp, 22 predicted proteins | sample Su13VDMM110DN_FD_130092 | JGI IMG/M metagenome (GOLD analysis project Ga0181348, IMG submission 130092) | Freshwater viral communities from Lake Michigan, USA - Su13.VD.MM110.D.N | ecosystem: Environmental > Aquatic > Freshwater > Lake | place: USA: Michigan | collected 2013-07-16
TACTACATGCGCATGAATATCCGTGATGCATTTGGATTTATCAAGCAACGGCAAGACAAGCAGATCCAGCCTGAGGAAGATAATATCCTCGCTGCGCTGATGGCTCGTGAGATCCTTCGCGTATTCCCTGAGGCACACGTTGCCATTAATCTTCGTGAGCCTGCTTGGCACTACATCAAGACGTTCAGGAATGGTACAGGCACTAATCTCTACTGGCCTGATGAGGACAGTGAGAAGCATCTCACGTATCACCCGAACGACACGATCTATCAGGCGACCCGTGACCAGATGAATGGCACGGGCGACGGTGTTCCTCACTTCCGTGAGCTTTGGAACCAGATTCTCTCAGAAATCGATGTCATTGTTTCTAACTACAAGAATAAGAAGGTAGCATAATGGAAAACGTCTATATCGCAAGTGGTTGGTTCTCTCCTGAGTGGCTTCAAGAAGTTGAAGACATTAAGGCAAAGCTTGAACTTCTCGAACTTCAATACTTCTCACCTAAGGATTACGCAATCTGCGAACCTGATGCAGGTGGTGATACACAGACAGCAATTTTTGACGGCAATGTCAAGCATCTAGACATCTGTGACTGGATGATCTGCAATACACGTAACAAAGACATGGGTTCGATCTGGGAAGCAGGATACTTCTATAATCTTGGCAAGCCTATCGTCTATTTCTGCGCAGGTCTTCCTCCTGGAGCAAAGTTTAACCTTATGCTTGCTGCATCCGGCGTTGCAATCTGCACGTCTGTTGATGATCTTTATGATTATCTGTTTGAGTGCAAGAAAGCAGGCAAGCTTCTTAAACGTAAGTACATCGGACTCATTGAGTAAGGATCGCTAAATGTCACATACACAATATAAATGTCAAGTCCAAGGAAAAGAAAGCATCATCGACAACATGTTTGTGATCTTCTCACAAAGCTACTTGATGAATGCTGTCACGAAACGTGTTAACGAGTTGCAGTGCAACAACACCAATAACAAGCTTGCATTGCTTGAATTAGGCTGTTATAACGGGCGTGTCCACCACTTTCTTATTCAGCAGATGATTGTCACGTCATACACAGGCGTCGACGTAAGAAAGGACTACCTCGATCATTCTATTGTCGCATCTAGAAAAGATGCAACATTGTTGTGTGAGGATGTGACACAAGGTCTTAGTGTTCCAGATGAAAGTCAAGACATGATCATTTCATCAGAAGTGCTTGAACACATCAATGCTGATAAGCTGCCAGGTGTAATCGCAACCCTCTTTAGCAAGATCAAGCCCGGTGGAAGAATGGTCATTGGTTTTCCAATGAACACTCGACAGTCTGCGTTTCACAAACTTGAAAATGAGACGACACTTGGTCACGTTAACTTCATCGTGCATGAAGACTTCATTGAGCTGTGTGAATCATTAGGTTTCAAGTATGTAAAGCATGATAGTTCATACACGATCAGGTCCTCTTACAGGTTGCCGAATACTGTAAGGAAAGATCCTGCCTATATCAAGCTTAAGGACAGGCTCGGCTCGCAGGTCGCTCGTGCAATCTTTCTTACCCTGTCTGATGATCATACAGGTGGTTGCCTATACACATTCGACAAACCTGATCCCACTTTAAATGTTGTAGAAGAAGTCTGATCGAAGCAGATATTTAGCATTATAACGTTACTAACGTAAGAGGCTTATAATGCTAAATATCAACAAGCGAAAAGTCAGAAGAGAGATCATCAAGCAGATGGTGCTTAGGGAATGTGCATGTGAAGATGAAGACATGTATCAAGATATGCCCATGTCTCATGGTGACATGCGACATGATGGAAGCTCTCACATGCACTCATCGATGATGGGCGGCGGTCAAGGCAAAGTCTTTGATCACAACGGCCCAGAAGCAGAGAGCAATATGATTCGCTCAAATCTTTACACAACTGCAAAGAAGTCCTTTGCTATGCATGACATGATAGGCATGAGTGATGATCTGCCTGAATGGGTTCAAGAGAAGATAGCAGTTGCTAGCTCAATGATAGACAGCGTTAGCGATTATCTTAACTATGAATATCATGGTGAAGAACATGCTCAAAGTGACATGGACGACATGCATGGTATGGACGACATGGATGATATGGAAGATATGCATGTGCTTGATGAACGTGATGAAGATTTTGACGACATGACACACGAACCGTGGAGCCCGCTACGTCAATCTACAGGAATCATGTTCTTTGAGGATGATCAAGACTAAGTTTAACCCGTGTAAAACAAGGCTTTGTGCGTTATAATAGGTGCATGAATGTCTTAATAACGGGTCATAGTGGCTTTATTGCATCAAACCTCGTGAGATCGTTTGTCTGTGCTGGACACAATGTTGTTCCACATACATCGATCTCACTTCCTTTTGTTCTAAAGACAGGTGAACACTGCGTCTTTAGGAATGAATCGAAAGCTTGGGAAGACGAGTTTAATCGACTTGGTGTAGATCTTGTCGTTCATAATGCTGCTGTCGTAGGCACAGATGTTGTTGCATTGAATCCAGATGATGCAACATTGAGTAATGTAACAGGAACATATAACATCTGCAGAGCTGCTGATAGATGCAATATACCTGTCTTATATCTTGGCACAACTGTGATCTATGACACAGCACGTTATCAATCATGCGAAATCATAGAAGATTCGCTACGTGGACCAACAACTTTTTACGGTTCATTAAAGCTTGCTGGCGAGCATATTGTCAAATCCCACTGCAAGAAGTGGGCAATTGCTCGTCCACTTTTCTGTTATGGCGGTGTAGGTGACAATAACTCACTGATTGCCAAAGGATTTTTTGCAGCAATTGCAGGAAAGAAAGATATAGACATGTTCTTAGATCCTGCAAAGGTAAAAGACTACATGCGAGTTGAAGATTTCTGCGATGCAGTTGCACTAATTGGCGACCGCCAGCTTTGGGGTGAAGATTGGAACGTCTCTGCGGAGACACCTCACAGCACCGGCGACATTATCAATATGATGTCTGAGGTCTCTGGTTATGACATCGCAGGTGTTGTCAAGTGGTATCCTAAGACAGACTATCTAGGAAATCACAGGTTAAGTTCACAAAAGCTCAGGGAGATCGCCTGTTGGACTCCAAAGTATGACCTATATAGCGGCCTGGAAAAATCGTGGAATGATCTCCTAATAAACAGGGATTCAACAGGATATAACCCTTTGCAATATCTTGAAGAAGCAAAGGCAAAAGGCGTAGATCTTACACAATTCTTCAACCAGGACAAGTGATATGGGATGTGATATTCACGGATTTTGGGAAGCGAAGACACCGTCTGGAGACTGGATCGCTTTTCGAGACATCAATAACTCGCGATCTTACATGTGGTTTGGAATTATTGCAGATGTTAGAATACCTGTGGCGAGCGAGACAGCCCGGCGTGGAATACCCACCACAACATCTCCTTTATGGCAGACATACTGCACCAGATGGGATAGAGGGTTACATAGTCACACGTATCTTACACCTGCTGAGGTGGCTTATGCGAATGTGCTCTTAGTCAATCATTATCTTAATGAGGATCTTCCTCCTCCAAGCAAGATGCATGAAATAGTTCCATCTTTGACAGAAGAGATTGAGAATCTATTTCTCCCATCGAAGGATAGTGCCAGTGATCTTATGATAAAATTAAAATGGACAGGAACTCTTGCCGATCTTATCGGTGATGTTGATATTGATCAACACGTCAGAATTGTTATTGCATTTGACAACTAAGAATATCTTTAACACAAAGGACAACAGATGAGTGTCATAAGACCTCCTAATCGTTTTGTCGGTCTTCACGCACATTCAGGTTTTAGCGTCAATGACGGACTTGCATATCCATCACAGCATATTGACTTTGTTCTTCAGAATGGAATGGATGCATGGGCATTAACTGATCATGGTAACGGATCAGGACTTGCACATGCACGATCTCATGCAAATAAAATCAAGAAGAAAGGAATCAATTATCGTCAGCTAAATGGTGTTGAATTCTACTTTGTTCCATCACTTAAAAACTGGTCAGTCCAGTATCAGGATCACAAAGATGCCGTGGTTGCAGCGCGTTCTGAGAAGAAGTCAAAAGAATCGACTGACATTGATGCTGATGATGAAGCTGAGGCAGGTCATGTTGTTGAGAATGAAGATGAGTCCAAAAGCTCTGCTGGCCTTGAGCTTAAGAATGATGAGTGGAAAAGACGATACCATCTGGTCGTGCTTGCTAAAGACAGCCGCGGTCTGGCGAATCTCTTCACGCTTGTGAAGCGGTCTTTCAAGGAAGGATTTTATCGCTTTCCTCGAATCGACTTCGAGATGCTCAAGGAACATGGCGAAGGACTTGTAGTCAGTACAGCATGCATTGGTGGCATCCTTGCAAACAGAGTCCTTCGTGGTCAAGCGATGCAGAAGTCTGATAACGAGATACAGCACGAGCTGCTAAATCTTACAGATCGATTTGTAGATGCTGTCGGTCATGACAATTTTAATCTTGAGTTGCAATTCAATAAGCTTGAAGCACAGCATGATGTGAATCGACACCTACTCACACTTGCCAAGGATCACAATCTCAATCTTGTTGCAACTTGCGATTCACACTATCCTACACCTGACAAATGGAAGACACGTGAGCTTTACAAGAAGCTTGCATGGATGAACACAAAGGATGAGCCTAGACCTCTTCCTACATTTGAAGAACTAAAATGTGAACTCTACCCAAAGAATGCTGACCAGATGTGGCAAGAATATCTGAGGCATATTCCAACAAATGAGTTCTATCAAGGCACTGAGGAAGTTGTTCGTGATGCAATTGAGCGGACACATGACATCACATGGCAGCAATGCAACGATGTTTGGGTTGACACGAAAGCAAAACTTCCAGTATTCTTTCATCCTGATAAATCAGAGTTCCAGCAGCTGGTAGACCTTGTCAAGGAACGCATGGGAGTTATGCAACTTCATACGAATCCTGTGTACATGGATCGTGTCAAGGAAGAGTTGGCAGACATCAAGTATCTTGGGCACTCTTCATACTTTCTTACAATGTACAAGATCTTTCAAAAGGCTGAAGAGCGTACCCTGCTCGGACCCGGTCGTGGTTCGGCGCCTGGAAGTCTTGTCAACTATATCCTTGGAATCACACAGATCGACCCAATACCTTTTGGTCTTCTTTGGAATAGATTTCTTGGTAGGCACAGAGTAAGCTGGCCTGATATCGACTCAGATGCAGGTGACAGGGATGTCTTGATTGATGTAGCACGTGAGCTCTTTGGTAATGATGCGGTCATTCCTGTATCCAACTTCAATACATTGAAGCTGAAGTCTTTGGTCAAGGACGTCTCCAAGTTCTTTAATGTTCCGTTTGATGAAGTCAATATTGTGACTGGTCCCTTGCAAGATGAAGTCATGCCTCATGCCAAAGACGATGATCAGGAAAAGTCTGTCTTTGTCTTGAAACATGATGATTGTATGAAATACTCACCTGGTTACAAGTCATTTATGGAGAAATATCCAGAAGTAGAAGAGCATGTTAATGCGCTGTTCATGGAGAACAGATCGATTGGACGACATGCCGGAGGTGTTCTTATTGCTGAGCCTAAAGCACTTGCCGAAGGTATGCCGATTATAAGTGTTAGAGGCGAACTTCAGACACCGTGGACTGAGGGTATGAACTTCAGGAACCTTGAAGATAATGGATTCTTGAAATTCGATTTCCTCGGTCTCACTCTACTTAAGGATGTCGAGAACTGCATTAAGAGAATCCTTCGCAAGCAAGGTCTTAAAGATCCTGCATTCTCAGATGTCAAAGATTTCTTTGATCAATATCTCAACTGTCGAACAGTCAAGCAAGATGACCCTGCTGTCTGGAAACACGTCTACCATGAAGGACGTTTTGTAGGTGTATTCCAGTTCACAGCAGACGGTGCAAGAAAGTTCTGTCTTGATGCAAAGCCTGATTCAATTGATGAGTTAGCAGCATTAACAGCAATCTACAGGCCCGGCCCACTCAAGGCAAATGTACACAAGCTATATGTGAAAGCAAAGCAGGATGCATCAAAAGTCAAGTATGAACATCCTGTGATTAAAGAAGTGTTAGGATCTACGTTTGGTTACGTCGTGTTCCAAGAGCAATTTATGCTTCTTGCGCAGAAACTTGCAGGTTTCTCACCTGGCGCTGCAGATCAGCTTCGCAAGACACTGGTCAAAAAGTCGCTGGACACATTAGGCAAGAAATCATCTGAGAAAGATGAAGCAAGAAAGCAGTTTATTGAGGGGTCAAAGACACTTCATAATATACCTTCAACAATCACAAGCCCACTATGGGATACGATCGAAGCTTTCTCTGTCTATGGTTTTAATCGCTCACATTCTGTCGCATATGCAATTGATTCATATTATGCAGCATGGTTACATACACATTACGAGAAAGAGTGGTTAGCAACAGTTCTTCAATCAGAGACAGGTAACCCAAAGGGTCTTTCAAAGACAATTACAGAAATCAAACAGCTTGGTTACAAATTATCACAAGTTGATATCAACTATTCCGGTGATACTTGGAATTATTCTGAGATACTTCAGGCATTTGTGCCACCATTAACGTCTATCAAAGGTTTTGGTGGCGCTGCTGTAGCAGAGATTATGCTACATCGACCCTATCACGGTATCGATGATCTGCTCTATAACAGTGAAGGAGAATGGCGTCATTCAAGACTGAACAGGAGTTGCTTCAATGCGCTTCTTCTAGTCGAAGGTTTCTCATCACTAGAAGAATTTAAGACAGGTCAAATAACAAATCACAAGATTATGCATGAGATCATCATTGGAAATTATGATGCACTCAGAAAAGGCCGTTCTGGAATGACAAAGACAGCCCATAAGAAATGGGTCAAAGAGCACGGCAAAGAAAGAAATATTATTGCTGATCTGATCGCAGAGTATCGTGGTAATCTTGACTGGTCACGAGTTGAAAAGATTAAGAATGCCTACGAAATCTTATCAGGAATCAATGAAGATCTTGTCTTTCCACCTGACATAATGAAGAAGCTTACAAAAGCGACTGTTCAACCGATCACATCACTCCCAGGTGGCCAACGTGGAATTGTCTGGTTCTGCGCACAAGACATTGTCAAAAAACAGACAAAGAACGGCAAGCCGTTTATTTCAATCAATGCATTAGACGATTCTAACAGCACAGTTAGGCTACGTGTCTGGGGACAATTTAAAGAAGAGCTAGAGCCATTCACAATGTGGATGGCAGAAGTTGAGATGGACCCAAGTTGGGGTGCATCAACATCAGCAATGAAAATGAAAAGAATAGAGGTCTGATATGAAATTCAATATCAAGAATCTGATCCTTGAAGGTCCAGATTGTTCAGGCAAATCTACTGCTTATCGTGAGATACACAAGATCACGAAATTCAAATGGAACATACAAGACAGAAGCACATTGTCAATGTTGAGTTATGCAATCCTCTATGGCAGAGAGACAGATGATTGGGATAGACTTCTTTATGAAGAGCTAAGTGATCTTAACAATGTCATCGTAATTCTGCTGCCTCCGCTCCAGACAATTCTGGAACGTCTTGAGGAACGTGGAGATGAATTTCAAAATATTGACTCAATTACAAAACTTTACGAGATATTTGATCGTCTAGCTACATTGCTAGAAGAATTTCCTAATGTATTTGTCTGTAAAGGATCAACAGTTGGTTATGAACACATTGTGAATATTGTCACTGATTATTCTAATATGTCATATGACCACATTTCTTCAGCTGTCGAACGTCATGCCGATGCATCACCTGGAAAAGAGACAATTAATCTACGATTTGCATGGTCTGACAATGATTTTAAGACTCATGATATAACACATCTACAACATCCTAGTGAAGTTAGCTACTATAATGTGCTATGTGAAAGATTCACCACAAAAATACGTGATGAATTGTTAGGAAAAAATGAATATGGTCTGAAGCAGACATCGCGGTCTAGACGGTTTGTCATCTCACAAGACACATGCATATCATTTATCCAAGCGCTGGTTAGAAATGAAGAACTCATGATAAAAGTCGTCTGTAGATCTTCAGAAGTATCTACAGTATTCAAGCATGATATTCATCTGATTGCACAGCTTGGTAGAATTGCTGCTGCTGAGATTAATACACACATCAATAATACACATTTTGATGTCACACTCTGTTCTGCACATATTATAAGACCACGTTAGGATACGATAATGTCAATATGCCCATCTTTCACAGTTTTCTGCGGACCAATGATGTCGTCTAAAACGACACGTCTGCTTGCTGCAGTCGATAGATTTAGATATAAGAATCTGAATGTCATTGCATTTAAGCCTAATATGGATCGACGATACACACCCGACGAGATCAGCACACACAACGGCGGCAAGATCAAGGCAATAGTTGTTAGTTCTGGTGATGAGATAATTCGATATTCTCATCTAGTCAAACCAGATGTCATTGCTGTGGACGAAGCTTTTATGATTGATGGTTCTGCAGAAGCGCTGATTCAGCTTTTTAGAGAAGGCATTACAATTGTAGTCTCATCAATTGAGATGTCATCTTCATGCAATGTCTTTCCTGAGATTGAAAAGATGTTTCCGTGGGCGACATGCATTGAGAAATGTACAGCAGTTTGCGTCACATGCGGTGAAGATGCTTATTACACCCACAGAAAGATTGCAGATCTTGCAGAGATAGCAGTCGGTGGTGCTGAACTTTACGAGCCTCGCTGCTGGAACCACCATGGTAGCATCCAGCGTGTCGATTAATGTAATTTGTTTATCTACCACCTATAATCGATAGAGAGGATCATATGAAACGTGCTTTAGTAACCGGCGGTGCTGGATTTATTGGATCAAATCTAACAATTGAGCTTGTCAAGCGAGGTTGGACAGTAGACATTGTAGATGACATGACAAATGGTCATCTTGAGCTTCTTGAAAGTGTAAAGTCTGTTGTATTCTTGCCGGGTCTTACATCCGTCTATGAATCACAACGTACACGTACAGAAGGTCTTGTCTATGTGCATGAGTGTGACTTTGCACATCCTACGATTCTTGAAAGAATTAGTGATAGGTTGTATGATGTAGTTTTTCATCAAGCAGCCGTCCCTAGAGTCTCTTATTCTATTGAAGCGCCTGTACACACTACCGACGTCAATCTCTTTAGAAGCATTAAATTGCTGCATGCTTGTGTTGGCAATGTTAAGAAAGTTGTCGTAGCTTCATCATCTTCTGTTTATGGAGGCGCAAATGACATGCCTACTGTGGAAACGAATTCACGCAGCCCAAAATCGCCTTATGCAATGCAGAAAAGTGCTTTTGAAGATTTTTGTCGTCTATTTGGTAATCTCTATGGTCTTGATACAGTCTGTCTTCGCTATTTTAATGTGTTCGGCCCAGGACAATATGGCGATTCACCTTACTCAACTGCAATATCAGCATGGTGTGATGCCTTAAGCAGTGGAAAACTTCTAAGATCAGATGGTGATGGCTCACAATCACGCGATATGTGCTACATCGACAACATTGTTAGTGCAAATATTCTTGCTGCAGAAGTAGAAACGCCGCTGATGGGTAATGCTTATAATATCTGCTGCGGTGACAGGACTGAGAATCGACAGATTCTTGCAGAAATCATGAAACGATTTCCAGATACAAAAGTTATCAATGCACCATGGCGTGCAGGTGATGTAATGCACACCCAAGGCAGCTGGCATGCAGCAAATAGAGACTTTGGTTATCAACCGCTCGTTAGGTTTTGGGATGGTTTCGAGAAGACATTGGCATGGTGGAAGCTGGTCTAGATTCTCTAGCAGCAATAATCACGTAGGACATAAAACATGGAACCAAGTTCAGTCAATCTAGTCATTTATCACAAAGGTTGCACGGACGGTTTTGGAAGTGCCTGGGCAGCTTGGAAGCTGCTTGGTGATCGTGCTGAGTATCATGCTGCAAAATACGGTGAGCCTCCTCCTGACGTGAAAGGAAAGAATGTCGTTGTACTTGATTTCTCTTATGATAATGCAACGACGAAGCAACTGATCAGTGATGCAAAAAGCTTTCTGATCATTGATCATCACAAGACTGCAATGGAAAATCTCCATGATATTGCATGTGCTCACTTTGACATGAATCATTCTGGTGCCATGCTTGCCTGGAAATTTTTTCATCCTAGCAAAGAACCACCACGCCTCATTAAGCTGATTGAGGACAGAGATCTTTGGAGGTGGGAAATTCCGCTTTCCAGAGAATTCTCGTCAGCGTTTGATATGGTCAAATTTAATTTTGAAGAATTTGACAATTACCTCGATGATTCAGAAATCAATAGTGCCCAGGTTCGAGGTGCTGCTATTCTTGCATATTCAAAGACAGCGATCGCAAAGATCGCAAAGAATGCTGCTCCTAGAAAGATTGATGGCAAGAACGTCCTAGTTGTGAATTCACCTCATTGGATGTCTGAGATTGGAAATGTACTTGCACTTAAATCTGATTTCTCTGTGATCTGGTTCTATGATCATGAAAAACGTCAAGTAAAAGTCAGTCTTCGTGCAGATCATAATGATGCTGACGTAAGTGAAGTTGCTGCACGCTGGGGCGGCGGCGGTCATAAAAAAGCAGCAGGATTTATTCTACCTGCTGATGTAAGCATTGAGACAATCTTCGACAAGGAATAACATCATGCGTCCCTCTTGGGATCAAATTTGGATGAATATCGCACGTGAAGTATCGCGTCGATCACCTGATGAAACATACAAGGTTGGAACAATTATTGTGACAGATGACAATACACAAGTCTTGTCGCTCGGTTACAATGGTGACCAGTCAGGTGGGCCAAATAAACGAGAGTCAGATTTTCCAGGTGAATCAGGTTTTATTCACTCTGAAATGAATGCGCTGATCAAGCTTGATTACAACAATCCAAAAAATAAATTGTTGTATGTCACATTGTCTCCCTGCAAGATGTGTGCTAAAGCTATTGTTAATGCAGGAATCAAGGAGGTCATCTATATGGATACTTATAGAGACATGTCAGGTATTGATGTCTTGTTATCTGCAGGAATCAATGTGAGGAAATATCTATAAATAGAGAGTGATCGATGCTTGTTACATACACAGCCAAAGACATTAAAAAGCTTGTCGAAGAAGCCAGCAAGACAAAGAAGTCAAAAGAAGGAAACTTCATTAAAGATTCTGATATCACGCCCTTTATTGGAAAGAACAAAGACAAGGTAGTTATATCAGCAGGTTTTAAGATCGCACATAAAAAAACCCGTCTCTCTTACACAGTTCAGGCCGTATCATTTGACAATGGTGATGTTGTTATGAATGCTATAAGTGGTGACGGCTTAGAAATCGTTATTCCGTCAAAAGAATTTAAGCAATACGAGAGGCTCTAATGATCACAAATAAAAGTGTTAAAGATCTCATCAGGTCATCGATGAATCTTGACGACAATGAACAGCTAAATGAGTCGCTTGTTGCACAAGTTAAACTCTTTGATCTACCGACAGAATTTCTTGGAAAAGCAAATAAGCTTAACCACAAGGAATTGTACGAGGGGTATATTAAGGCCTTTAATGAAGTCAGTGCAGAATTAGACACAGTTGATAAATCTGCATCAAATTCTAATCATTCAAGCTATAGATCGCTTAAGAATGATGAGACTTACAATATGAATGCATTATATCTTCATGAGCTATATTTTGCTAATATCAGTGATCTTCAAAGCCAGATTTCGATGGATTCACTTACATATATGAAGCTATCACGAGACTTTGGTGATTTTGATGCATGGCAAACAGACTTTATCGCATGCTGTGCAGCTTCTCGTTGCGGGTGGGCAGTCACATATTACAATATGTTCACACAGACGTACATGAATGCCGTCATTGATCTACATAGCATCAGCGTGCCGATTGGATTTTATCCTGTCATTGTCATGGATGTCTGGCAACATGCATATTACAAAGACTATCTCAAAGATGTAAAGACATATTCAGCTACAATGATGAAAGAGCTAAATTGGCGTGTCATAGAAGATAGAATTAAGAAATCTGAAAAAATTGCACAGGTGATAAGATGAGATATAACAAATTATTTTCTGAAGCGATCGATACAGACGAACTGACAGGATTAGGTGCAGATTTTGAAGATGAAGACAAGCGCCCGCTTGATTCAGTGGATGATCAAATTGACAGTTACATCTTAAAATATGAAACTGAGTCAATGAAAGAGAAAGAAACTGAAGACGAGATTGTTATGGAATCATTAATGAAACGCAGCATGCGTTTCTTGCTTGAAGCTGAAGGTGATGAACAAGACAGCGCACCAGATGCTGAGCAGTCTGCAGCACCGGCCAACACAAGCGCAGATGTAAAGAAGAATCCTCAAGCAGTTGATGAGAAACCGCCGCTAGATATTGACGCATTCTCAAAGAAAGTTGCGCGACTTGTCATGAATTACAAAAATCTGCTCAGAATTGAGACTGTTGTTATCAATCGTGCATCTGAATTCTTGAAGAAGAATTATGGAAAAGATTACGTCGAGCAGATGGTTGATATACTTGATACACAGTTTGATTTTGACTTAGAAGGAAAAAATGACGTGCATGATGTTCCTATCGCGGCTGGCGCAGGAGTTAAACCCTCGGCATAATAGACATGTCTAAGAAAATTTCGCTTGATAAGCTGATCTCGTTTCAGACACGCAAGTCAATTCATGTCAATCTCACAAGAGACGCTCATGCCGGTTTAAAGATTGCATGTATAAAACGCGGCTTGTCGTTTCAAGAAGTCTTTGATGAAATTTCACAGCTAATTGCTGCAGATAATTCAGACATGATTGCTATTCTTGATGATCTTGCAATTAATAAACGTAATAAAGTAATAAGACAGTTTTCTGGTGCTGATTCCGAGTCGATTCTTGACATTATCAAAATGTCAAATCCTTTTTCAAGTCAAGATTAAAATGACGCTATTCGATTACATAAAGTCAAGAATCAGATCAGCGATTCTAGAGTTTCTTAATTTAGAAAATGCTGCAGAAGAAGTACAAATTCTTAGTAATGCTGTGATCGAGCATGATAAAATGCTTGCGATCAATGCAATTGTGCAAGTCAAGATCCTAAGCGATCTTAATAACATGGGTCATACAAGACAGGCAAATACATCACGATTCAGAAAAGATGATGATCTTGATAATTGATTGATTTTGTGTGATATTTAGTCTGTTGAGGCAAACACAGCATGAAAGTTGTCGTTGATAAAAAAGCACTTTTAGGCTTCATAGACCAGATAGTCAATGAAGATAGAAGTTTTCATACGAAGAATGTGAATGAACTTGAAAAATCACAACCGCAGATTTTTCCTCAAGAGCAAATGGCGCAGCAGCTTTCACAGACAAAATTGCCTGTTGAAGACAGCGAATTTGAACCTACCAACAGATCAGAATTAGGGAAAGCAGCAATGCAATTATCAGATACCGTCTTAGATGAAAAGATTGCTGCATTTTATGCATCACTTAAGAAGCTGGCAAAACAGAACTCAAACGATCCTGGTGATATTAAGATCAAAGAAGCGCGCCGATTGATCGATCAGGCTGTATTTCAGATTATGTCAGAAGCTAGAAAACCTTTTGCAGGTGCAATTAATCGAGCAATTGCAAGCTTACCAAAGGCAGACTTAAGCAATATAGATGATGAAAGTGACATTGATTATGATTCATATGGAGAGCGCCTCTTAGACAAGGGTCTTGCAACAGATCCAATGGAACGAGCGCTCGATAAGATTACAAATATCATTAATAAGCTGCCTGAAGATCAAAAAAAATCTGTATTTTTTACTCAAACATCACAAAAAGCGTTTGATGATCCGCTTGCGCCGTACATTTATGAACCTAAAGAAGACATGCAAGAGATTGCAGATGATTTGATGAATTCTCTTGCTACCAAGAAAATCATGTCCGATGAAGGCATCAATAACTCAACAAGAATTGAGCAGATGAGAAAGCGGCTCTTCAATTACTTTGAATCAAATCGTCCTAAGATAACACCTGAGCTTGGTCCTGTCGTGCTCGATGTTGCTGCAGCAAAATTGGTTGACATGATCTGGAATGATCATAGAGATGACATCGACGGCTTCATAAAGAAGTCTAAAGAACTTATTCAAGATCTTAAGACAAAGATGGGCAAGATGATTGAGATCTGGCCTGCACCTGACAAAGAAGCATCTCCTTACATGGTTGATATCAATCTCGATTTTATCAATATCGTTCGTAAACAATTTGTCAAATATCTCAGAAAATTCGGCAAGTCAGAGAAAGACGTCGTTGCGTTAAGCGATATTGATATAATTCCAGATCCTGCGCAAGTCAAGAAAGAAAAGTTGCCAAGTTCTCCTAGAGAAATCACAACTTATAGTGAAGTGCTAGACGTGCTTGTTCAACTTCGAAATAACGAGCCTGCTACTTTCATGAAGTTGATAAATTCATTGGCACCAATTGACGTCAATGGACAAAAAATAATCTTTGGCAGCATGAAATTAGAAGATTTTGATGATCTTGATGACGTTATAAAAACTCAAATCCTATATCAGGCTTCGAAAGACAAAGATCTAAGCGGAAAAGCTTATCGCTGGCTTCAGAACTTTGAGCGTACTGCTGGAATGAAGATGTACAAGGATAGAGATTATCTTCCTTCGTATTTCGTTCATGAAGAAACGCCAGGTGAATTCACAATGCAGGCATTGCCTTGGAAGGCATTTCCTGATGACATTGTTGAAATGTTCTATGACAATTGCGTAAAATCAGTCATTAACTCAGCGCTAATACGTGGATTCAACCTAGACTTCACAACATTCATGTCAAGTTTTGCATCAAATGAGAAACTTGACCTCAGAAAAGCAATCAAAAACATACTCTACACACTGCTCTTGACAAATCGTAGCGAATTTGAGGATGAGCTTGAGATATGGTACGAGTTACATGATACAAAAGACAAGACATCATCTCTTAAGAAGTATGCAACTGAGATTGAGATTCTTAACAGCTCAGGATTTTTTGTCGAGTCAACCGAGATGGACCAATACTTTACTAACTTGACATCTGCATCACTTGACGTCTATCATCTTGCCAATGGTATTCTGTATGCAATTGCATTGAAGCACGTACATGAGCTTATCGTCAAAGGCAAGGTTAGAACAGGACAATCAAATCCTGCTGATACTGCAGAAAAATTCCAGTCGCTTCTTGCGCTTGTTAAGAGCTCCTATGAGACCGATTTCCAGACATTCGTTACTCTTGCGCAGAACCAGATTCCAATGAAGATTAAGGTCTCTTATACAGACCATCTTGCAACTCCCTGGAATGTCTTCTATGCAAAGAACAAGGCGAAAATAGATGATGGAATTAATAAAAAGATCTCACAGTCTTCGTCTGTAAAAGGCGCAGTTGATCCGTCTGCATTGAACTTCTTTGAAGACTTTGTCAATCTTACAAAGAGTGAAGACAAGTATGTCGACGAGGACGACGACGAAAACATCAGCTTAGACACAACTGTTGGCGATGACATTGAATCAGTGAAGGAGAAACTTGCAGATTTGCTCAATACCGTGCTTGGCGGCGCAAGAAAAGGCGGAGCTACAACTTACAGCTCAGTCCCTGCAGGTATTGGTATGATGATCATAAAGGCATTGAAATCATACGAACCATCTGCACCTGCTGACAAAAAGCAAGTTGTGGAAACTGCACTTAACACTTTGACTAACAAAGATAAGATCAAGACTGTCGGTGGTATTACAGTCAATGATCCTAAGGGTGTCATGACGGCAAAAATTACAGAGCATCTCATGGAGACGATCTTGACAAAGATCTTCTCATCAAAGACACAGCAAAGACGCAGGTAACTGGAATTCAATGAAAACACTCTACTTCCTTAATCATAAGGGACTGTTGTCGGAAAATGCAAATCTTCCGATCGTGCCTAAGAAGTCTGAGTGGGTGCGTCTTGATAATCCTAAAAAGTTGACTCGTTCGTATCCATTTGAACATTACGAGCAGGTGTTGATTTTTGTCCAGATGTTAATGAAATATGCACAGCAAATTCAACATCATCCTGACATTCTAATTACTATAGATCAAGTGACTGTGACTACATTCACACAAGATATAAATGACATTACAGAGCAAGACATCAGGATTACAAAGATGTCTGACCAGCTGTATGCAGACGTAACATATGTGCAAGATGAGGTATTAGATGTCAATAATGATGAGCGACTCGCTGAGAGATATAGTTTCGATTGGACAACTGACTGGTGACATGTCGAATATTGTGTTCTTCATTGATGATATGGCACATGAACTTGAACTATTTTCTTTCACTAGAGACGCACAGACTTTAAGATGTCTTGTATATTCCAGTAAGGAAACAATCAAATTAGCGCTTCGTGCAAAAAAATTGTCAGCAACTGTTAAGTTTGACAATGACTTAATAGGATCGGGTAAGGTTATTTCAATTGGGTATGAACCGATAACAATTGGAAATGCCACACATGATATGTTGATGCTTCATATGAAGCGTGATAATTAATCTAAAAGGGTTAACCTATGAAAGATGACGACTTTGAATTTGATAAATTCATACAGGACATTGTAATACGCGAAGACAAGCAGCGCAATGTGATCAAAGAGCATCAAGAGGGGCAAGATGAGCTTCCGCAGCGTGTCTATAACAGGCTGTATCGTGAAAAATGGCAGAATAGAATAACATGGAATGGGAAAAAATGAGCAAGATCACTGTAAAAACTCCCAACCAACTTCGTCGCTTCTTGCAAGTCTTAGCTGAAGAGTCTGTAGGTCAAGCACGTGCTGGAATGGACGCAAGATCACAGCAAGCAAGAATAGCAACTGACATAAAGCAGAGCAAGTCACGGTTTATACAGGAAGAAGATCCTCCTAATCCTGCACCTGCACAGCCGGAGACTCCTGCAGCTGCTCAACCGGAGACTCCTACACCGCCCAAGGAAGCACCTAAACCACAAACACCTCCTCCGCAGCAAAATAGAAAAGACACCATGGAACCAAAACTTGGTGATCTAATTGATGCAATTAATGTGCTTCGTGGTGTTCCATCTGCTAAAGATTCAAATGTAGAAGATCTACTGCGGACGTATTTTGATACACTGACGACTGCAGAAGCTGCCAGTCTTGTTGTCATGATCAGATCAATCTCAGGTGTCATGGATGGAAAAACAGCAGTAATGGATGCAAAAGATCCACGTGACTATGATATTGAGACAAATTTCGGTAAAGGAAGCGAAAATAGGTCAAGTGAGATGTCAGGAAAAGCAATGACAGCTTCACCTCCTGTTTCGCCAGAACAATCACAAGGCGCCGAAAAGATTGAGCCACCGATCAAGGTCGGTCAAGGTCAGCAGGTGACTGAGGCTTATCGAACAAAGATTCGTCAACTTCTTAATAGAAGCTAAATGATAAATGTCTAGACAACCTGAGAACTACGGAACATTTGACTACATTGATGAAATGGACAGAATACTCAATGAGCTTGATGGACTGCGTAAAGGATTAGGTAGATTTGATCGAAAAGAACGATTCACAATAACTAAAGCAATGGAAAGCATAAGAGCTTTGCGTGATAGAAGCAAACGTCATGGCTTGAAAACAGGCTTGCTAGATGAGGACGATTTTTAATGAGATCAAGCAATGTCGGTGAAATGGTCATTCATGAGCTGATACGTGAATATTTGATGAATTTTAAGGACAGCACGCAAGAGTTCAAATTCGGAGGAAATTCTGAAAAAGAAATCTATAAAGCTGCATCCTCGTGGTTAAAAGCAGTTCTGCTCACTGTGGGTGGAATATTTGTCTATAAAAACAAAGATGCGCTCCAAGGTCTTGGCACCATCATAGTTGATAAAGCAATAGATGCAGCTGGTGATCTTGTAACTAAAGTGGTTTTGCCTGAGTCTAGAATGATCGCAGAGGCAACGTATGACAGTAGATTTAAGAAAGACATTAAATCAGAAAAGATTGAAGCAGTTGCAAAGAGCCTTGTAGGAATGATCACTATAGACACACATGAGTTGTCTAAGAAGATCGATGTGTCTGATGAATCTAGCACCAATGAGTGCGTCACATCATTCAATAATAGTGCAGCGAAGAGCATGAAAATGATCATTGATCTATGCACAAGCTCATCTAGATCTTATCCTGGCAGTTTAAACACAAGCTTTGGCATCACCGGACCTGCTCTGCCTAATGATATTACAGATCAAGATGACAAAAGCACTGCTGAGTACATATTACTTGATGTTGCATCAATACAGTTGTATAACATGCTGGTCTTAGGTATCACGACATACTATGATGAAGTAAAAGCATCAATAGACAAGACATATAAACAAGACGATGTTATGAATAAAAAATTGTCAGACAAGATAGAGTCATTACTTAAAACACTTTCAAGCAA